>Ga0265338_10000045_pt1 | contig 223264 bp, 195 predicted proteins | sample 42126metaG_FD_193579 | JGI IMG/M metagenome (GOLD analysis project Ga0265338, IMG submission 193579) | Rhizosphere microbial communities from Carex aquatilis grown in University of Washington, Seatle, WA, United States - 4-21-26 metaG | ecosystem: Host-associated > Plants > Roots >... | reverse complement strand
ATGCGCCGATCGACGTTGGCCTGCTGCACGGCGTAGGCCGTCGCCATGTCGTCGGGCGCGATTTCGCCGCGCACCGGCGCTATCGCCTGGCGCGACGCTTCGGCCGTGCGCAGGCGCGCGGCCAGCGCATTCGTTACTTTGGTGTCGTGCATCGGTGAATTCCTCATGCGTTCCGTTCGACAGGAGTGCTAATACGCGGCGGCGTGTCCATCGTGCCGCCGCCGTATCACCGCCCTTTCAGGCGTTCGCGATGAAATCGCCCACCACGCGATTGAACTCATCCGGGTGCTCGATCATCGCCCAGTGACCGCAGCGATTGAGCAGGACCAGACGCGAATTGGGAATGTTCGCGAGGAGGAACAGCGAGGTTTCGAAGGACACCACGCGATCATCGCGGCCGTGAATCAGCAACGTGGGCACCTTGATGCCCGAAAGCAGTTCGGGTTTGACCCATTTCGGCAACGGTGCGCCCTTCGGCATCCCCGTTACGTAGTTGTACAGATGTTCCGGGCGCGCGAGCGCAGCGTCCGATCGAGCCTTGCACAGTGCAGGCGTAGCAAAGCGCGCCTTGTCGTACACCATGATTTCCACGAGTCGACGCATGTTTTCAGGTGACGGGTCCTGATACGCCTGAATCAGCGTCTTGAGACCTTCGGATGGACCGTCGCCCGCGCCGAACAGCGTCGGCATGCGGCCAACCGGCGGCCCCATGGTGATCAGATGAGTCATGCGATCCGGGTACTCCGTCGCAAGCCTCAACGACGTCTGGCCGCCCATCGAATTGCCGACAAATGCAGCGCGCCCGATTCCGAGCGCATCCATGAACTGGATAGCGGCTTCGACGTGATCGAGTTGCTCGACGGTCGCCGCATCCGATTGGCCCCAGCCGGGCATATCGACTGCGTACACATGGAAACGCTGCGCGAGCGCTTCGATATTGCCCGCAAAATTGCTCCAGCCGGTCGCGCCCGGACCGCTGCCGTGCAGCAGGATCACAGGGTGGCCCTGGCCCGCTTCCTGATAGTGGAATTGCCAGTCCTTCGTCTTGACGGTGCGGCTGGTATCAGACTGAGTGAGTGCCATGGTGTCTATCCTTAGCGACAGGTTGTTGAACGGTTGAGATACGACCCGGCCGGAATCACGCTTGCAGCAGATCGGCCACGATCTGCGGAGGGCGGTGGCCCCAGCTGCTGAGCTGGTCGAGATGCTGGACCTTCCAGGTGGATTCATCGATGATCAGACCACCCCAGCCGAACTCGACGCTGAACCCCGAAGGCGTGCGAACGTAGAAACTGAACATCCTGTCGTTCGGATGCATGCCGAGCGTCATTTCAAACGGCCGCTTCGCATCCATGCAGCGATCGTAGGCGAGCCCAACATCACGCATGTCGGCCGCTTCGATCATGAAGTGATGCATACGCTTCGGGGCGGGCATGTTCGCCAGCGCGACCGTGTGATGACGCCCATTGCAGTGCATGAACGCCACGCTCGCGACGAACCCCGGCGCAACTTCCTCGTCGATCACGTCGGTCATTCTGAATCCGAGCAGCGCATACCAGTCGACGATCTTCTGGCGATCCATGCCGCGCTCCATCAGCACCTGGTGCCCGGCTCCGCCCACGCCGGTCACGAAACTCGACAGCAGTCGCTCCGACGAGAATGCGGTATCGGCGTCGGCGAGTCCCACGTAGAGTTCGACGCGGTTGCCGAGCGGATCCGCCGTAACCGCAATCCGCTCGACCTTGCGATCGGCGGCGAGTTGCGCGTCGCTCGCCGTCACTTCAGTGCCGGCGGCACGCAGCTTCGACACGATGGCATCGAGATCGGCGTGAGTGGCGCAACCGAAGCCGGTGAAGACCAGATCGTCCGCACTGCCGGCGACGACGATCCAGCGATGCGCCTTGTGGTCCATGCGCAGCGTCAGCGCATCGTCGGTCCGGCTTGCGAGCTGCATGCCCAGCAGGTCCACGCCGAAGCGCTCCCAGTCCGCGAGATTGCTCGCCTCGATGCCGATGTAGCCGAGTTCCGTGACGGTACTCATTCTTTGCACTCCTTCTAATTCTGTTTATAAGCCGCGCGGCAAATCAGTCCGGTACGGCAAGACCGCTCACGTCGGCAGCGGCGACGAAGCGGTCCGGCCGCAGCGCCACGGCGCGCGCGCCGTACTTGCGCAACCAGGGGCGCAGCACGCCGTCGAGGTCGATGAGCTCATCGCAGCCCTGCGTGTGCTGATCCTGTTGACGCAGCGCCACGTAGCGGGCGCCGAGTTTGTCCCATGCCGCCTTTTCGTCGGGCGTGAGCAGCGTGACGGGATCGACGTCGTCGCCGAGCAGCACGAAGCCGTCCCCAAGCAATTCGTCCAGCCGCGCCATCACCCCGCGGTTGTCGCCGACAACGGGTTGCGGCACCATGCGGCCCACGATGCTGTCGTCGGCAAGGGGGCCGCGCAGCCAGCCCGCGGCCAACACGGGCGGCGCGATCAGCGGCGGTTCCGGCGCGTCTTCCGGGGGCGGCGCATTGAGTGCCGCCAGTTCTTCTTCCGAAAGTTCTTGCTTGATGATGCGGCCGAGTTGAACGGCAAGATGCGTATAGAAAGCCGCGTTAGGCCGGCGCTCGGTTTCGTAGGTATCGAGGAACGATTCCGGCAGCTTCCCGTTTAGTACGCCTGAAAGTTTCCAGCAAAGATCAAATGCGTCGCGCATGCCGGTCTGCATGCCCGCACCGGCCCAGGGCGGCATCAGATGCGCCGCGTCGCCCGCAAGGAACACACGCCCGACGCGCCACTTGCCGGCCATCCGCGTGTGATGGCGGTAGAACGCGTGCTGGTGGATTTCGACGTCGTCCTCGTTCACGCCCAGCGCCTTCAGCAGCGGCCAGACCTGTTCGTTCGTCGCGAAGTCGGCTTCGGTTTCGCCGGGCTTGAGCGGCAGTTCCCAACGATGGTTGCCGCCCGAAAGCGCGATGTCCACCACGGGCCGCTCCTTGTCGGACCAGAACGTCAGCAGATTGCGATCCGGCCACCAGCGCTTGACCCGGCAGTCGATGACGATCCACATCACGTCGATCGTATCGCCGAGCAGCTTCACGTCGATCATGCTGCGCGTCGCACTGCTGCCGCCATCGCAGCCGATCGCGTAGCGCACACGCTGGCTCATCGTTTCGCCTGTCGCGCTGTCCTTCGCAGTCACCGTGACGCCCGTTTCGTCCTGCTCCAGCGAGACCACTTCGAAGCCGTAGCGCACGTCGATCAATTCGTCTTTCTTCGCCGCGCAATCGCGCAGCGCCGCTTCCATCGTGGGCTGATAGATGTTGAAAAAGCGGGGCTTGATGCCGAGCGTTGAAGGCGGATGCTCGACACGCATGATTTCGGTGCCGTCGTAGCGCATCCAGCGCAGCGCGCGCTGCGGATCGATTTCCTTCAGCACGGGCTCGTCGACGCCGAGGTTCTGGAAGATACGCATCGTCCAGTCATTGACGGTAACGGCGCGGGCACGCGGATAAATGTCACGGTGCCGCTCGAATGCGACAGTGGAAATGCCGTGCTTCGCCAATGTGAGTGCCGCGATCACACCGGTCGGGCCGTAGCCGACGATGGCCACGTCGGCGTCGTACTGTTGGGTCATCAGTGTCTCCTGTCGTTCATTGCCCACGTGGCGCGCCACGCTCGTGATGCATAAATGGGGCATTACCACCTTGCTCTATGATAATGAATTGTACCGATGAGTCCAAAACTGAATACCCAGGGGAAATATGTATTGGACCAATTGGTACAATTTCTGCGGACCCTACCCTGACGTATACTTCGCAGATGGAAAATTCACAGCAACCTGGCAACCGGCGCGGCCAGCGATCGCGTCAGGAAATCCTCGACGCGGCGGCCCGCGTGATGTCGGCCTATGGCTACGCCGGCACGTCGATGTCGGCCCTGGTCGAAGCGACCGGCATTCCCAAGAGCGCGATCTATCATCATTTCGGCTCCAAGGCCGGACTGCTTTCGGAGGTGATGGCCCAGGGTGCGCGCGCCTTCTTCGCGGCAATGCGCGAGGCTCACCAGAATCCGCCGGACGGCCTGCCGAAGCGGCGTTTGGCCTGGTATCTGAAGAAGACCGGTGAAGTGTTCCAGCACCATGAAAACTTCATGCGCCTGCTGTTTGTGATGATCATGAGTAACGAGGCGGCGGAGCCGGAAGCGATGCAGTCCGTGACCGAGGTGCGCAGCGAAGGTCGCGCCTATATGCAGGAGATGATTCGTAACGCGTTCAGTGTCGAGGGAAAAACCGTAACGCCGGCACTCGCCGCAGATCTCGCGTACTTCGGGATGGTCGGCTTCGACGGCGCCTTTATTTCGCTGCAGTCCGGCGATGGGCGCTCGATGAACAGGCACATGGAGCAACTCACCAATGCGTTAATCGCGTTGGGCGAGGCGCGCACTCGCACACCTGAAAAGCAGACGGTCGCGTCGGGCCGAAAGCGCGCGGCGAAAGATACAAATCCCTCCGCTTAAGTTCAGGGCAAACCGCTCTAAAGGCCGATCGTCCGGTCAGCGTTTATCCCGCAGGTGCATCGAACGCGACCTCCCTCGCTTGAAACCGCTGCGGCACCGTAAATAAGCACACCGCATCGGTTATCGAACGTCTCCGTATCGACGGAGACGTTCCAGAGAGCATTCCGCGCCCAGGGTAAACATCCACAGCGGCGTTAACTACTTTCTAATGGTTGGTGTACGGAGTATATTCGCGTTCACGAAACATCAACAGCCTGGAGAGAGACGTCATGCAGTTCCATCTCAACGGTTTCCGTGTCGGTGATCCGGTGATCGAACCCGCCATCGACGGCGCACCTCAAGTCGACATGCCCGCCACGGTCGACGTGCTTATCGCCGGAAGCGGTCCTGCGGGACTCGTGCTCGCCGCGCAACTGTCGCAATTCCCGTCGATCAAAACACGCATCGTCGAGCGTCGCGGCGGACCGTTGCAGATGGGACAGGCCGATGGCGTCGCGTGCCGGACCGTCGAAATGTTCGATGCATTCGGCCTCAGCGATCGCCTGGTGCGCGAAGCCTACTGGGTCAACGAAACGGTTTTCTGGCGACCCGACGTAAATAACCGCAGCGCGATCAGTCGTACCGGCCGTGTTCAGGATACCGAAACAGGTCTTTCCGAATTTCCGCACGTCATCGTCAATCAGGCACGCGTACAGGACTATTTACTCGACGTCATGCAGCGCTCGGCGCAACGGCTTGAACCGGACTATGGTCTGGAAGTCGTCGACGTGCAACGCGACGATGCCGATGAATACCCGGTGCGCGTCACGTTGCAGCGCACCGACGCCGCGCGACTCGACGAGACCGTGACCGTGCGTGCGCGCTATGTCGTAGGTTGCGACGGCGCCCGCAGTCGCGTGCGCGCGGCCATCGGACAAACGCTGCGCGGCGACGCCGCCAACCACGCATGGGGCGTGATGGACGCGCTGGCCGTCAGCAACTTTCCGGACATTCGGCTTAAAGCCGCGATCCAGTCCGCGAGCAAGGGCAATCTGCTCATCATTCCGCGCGAAGGCGGATATCTGGTCCGCTTCTACGTCGACCTCGGCGAGGTCACACCGGAGAACCGCGACACCATCAAACAGGCCACGGTCGATCGCATTATCGAAACGGCCCAAGGCATCCTGCATCCGTATTCGCTCGACGTGAAGGAAGTGGCCTGGTTCTCGGTCTATGAAGTTGGGCAGCGCCTGACCGACCGCTTCGACGATGCCATCGCCGCAGACGGTACGTCGCGCGATCCTCGCGTGTTCATCGCGGGCGACGCCTGCCATACGCATAGCGCAAAGGCTGGCCAGGGCATGAATGTGTCGATGCAGGACGGGTTCAATCTCGGCTGGAAACTCGGTGCGGTGCTCGAAGGACGGAGCAGCGTCGATTTGTTGCGCACGTATTCGGATGAGCGTCAGCCGATTGCGCAGGAGCTGATCGATTTCGACAAGGAATGGTCGGCGATGATGGCCGCTCCGCCGAAAGATCCGAACCGCCCTGAAGCCGGCGGCGTCGATCCCGCGGAACTCCAGGCGTATTTTGTTCGCGCGGGCCGGTATACGGCAGGCGTCGCAACGCGTTATCGACCGGGCATGCTGACCGGCGAAGCGACGCATCAGGCGCTCGCCAAAGGTTTCTCGATCGGAACGCGCTTTCACTCGTCACCGGTTATTCGTCTTGCGGACGCCAAACCGGTCCATCTCGGACACGCCGCACGCGCGGACGGGCGCTGGCGTCTTTATGCTTTCGCGGACGCGAATCGTCGTGCGCTGAATGCACTGTGCGAACATCTCGCGACGTCGCCGGATTCCGTCTTGCGGCTCTTCACGCCAAAAGAGCGCGACGTGGACGGCGTTTTCGATCTGCGCGCGGTGTTGCAACAAGCGCATCGCGAAGTCGCCGTCGAGGCACTGCCCGCGCTGCTGCTTCCACGCAAGGGGCGACACGGCCTCATCGATTACGAAAAGGCATTTACGGGCGACGCGACGACTGATATCTTCCACGAGCGCGGAATCGACCGCGAACGGGGCGCACTCGTCGTGGTCCGTCCGGATCAATACGTCGCCCATGTTCTTCCGCTGGATGCCTACGCGGAACTGAGCGCCTTCTTCCGGCCGATATTCCGCGATCGCCAAACTCGCTAACTCACTGCAAAGCCGCTAAATTGCCGATCAAACGCGAAGACACCGGCGCGCTCTCCCGATTTACCGGCAGCCTCGTGCGCCGCGCCCAGCAGCGCCATGCAGCAGTCTGGTTAAACGAGGTGTCCTCGGAGATCACGAGCGTCCAGTACGCGGCGCTCGAAATCCTGCGGGAGACGCCCGGCGTCAGTCAGCGGCAACTCGGGGACAAGCTCGACGTGGACCGTTCGACGATTGCCGATCTCGTTGCGCGCATGGTCCGCAATGGCCTGATCGAACGCGGCGACGATCCCGGCGACAAGCGCAGTTATGTACTGTTTCTCACCGCCGCCGGCAAGAAGCAGCTTGCGGCGTTGCGTCCCCGTGTCGAGGAAGTCGAGCGCGTTCTGACTGCACGGCTCACCTCGCGGGAATGTCAGGAGTTGCGCCGCCTGCTTCTGGCACTCCTGCCGCCGCAGGTTTAGTGCGCTATCGACCTGAAAGCCGGTTCCGGCGCTGCGAGTCACCCGTCTATGGCGGTGCGACCCTTCAACCGCGCCGGCATTGTTATTGCGCACGGGAATAAGGCGCCGGCGCGCAGCGTTTAACGCTATGTCGATGCCCGCGTTCGCGATGAACCGGCATTTCGGCATCTTCGGCAATTGTGTGATTAATACCTCGCAGGATGTCTCCGGGCGAGACGTCCTGCGAATTTCCCCAACAGGAGATCACCATGAAGCGATTTCGTATTTTTCTTGCGTGTCTCGTCAGCCTCGGAATGGCCGCAGCCTTAGTATCCCCGGCGGCTGCGGACGACAACATGAATCAGAAGAACGACAGTTCATCGAGCAGTTCGGGTAATTCAAGTTCATCGAGCGGCGGTTACTGAACGCCGCACGCCTCAATGCACGGTCCGTTGCCGGAAGCCGGCGCGGACTGTCGCCTTCCACGTCCACTCGCCGCCGCACGCGCACCTGAAGATGCGAAAGGTGCAAGCCGGCGCCCGCACCCTTCGCGCAAAGACACGATACGGCACGAATCCGGTGGATAATTCCAGCGGACTCGCTTTTCGTCGCAACCGGCGGACGCGGGATTCAGCAACCGCGTGCGCCTGCCCACGCCCGTTCATCCAGCGACGATCCGTACATGAAAGTGCTCATCATCGAGGACGACACCGCAATTGCCACCAACCTCTACGACTATCTGGAAGGCCGCGGTTTTCAGGTCGATGTCGCCGCGACCGGCGCGGCAGGGCTGAAATTCGCACTAACCGGGCCGTGGGACGCGATCCTGCTCGATCTCGCGCTGCCGGGCATGGACGGCCTGACGCTATGCCGCAAGCTGCGCGAAGAGGCCCACCGCGACACGCCCGTGCTGATGCTGACCGCGAAAGACACGCTCGACGACAAGCTCGCCGGCTTCGGGCACGGCGCCGACGATTACCTCGTCAAGCCGTTTTCGTTGAAGGAAGTGGGTGCCCGGCTCGACGCGCTCGTCAAACGCTATCGCGGGCAGGTTGCGCTGCAGGAACTACGCTGCGCGGACCTGCGTCTCGATCTCGCGACACTCGCCGTAGCGCGCGCCGGCCGCGCCATCAAACTCCAGCCCAAATGCCTGCATCTGCTGCGCTTGCTGATGCAGTCTCCGGGCCGCGTGTTCGGCCGGGCCGAACTCGAAGCCGAGGTCTGGGGCGAAGCGCTCCCGGACAGCGACACGCTGCGCGCGCACATTTATACGCTGCGTCGGGCCTTGACCCAGCGCGGTGAAACGGAGCTGATCGAAACGGTTCACGGCGTCGGCTACCGGCTCATCGCGGGACCGCACGATGCGCCGTAGCCTGCGTTTCAAGGTCGCGCTGGTCTTTTCGGCGCTCACGATCGTCCTGCTTATCGCGCAGGCGCTGGGCGTGCGGCTCTTTGCCGAGGCACAGGAAGAACGCCTGATCGACGCCCTCATTCACGACGACATGGTGAGCGTGCTGCGCGGCTACGAAGCCAATCCCGCGTTGCTGCCACCCTTCGACGCGCGCCTCGCGGGCTACGTATCGGCCGCCGATCACTCGTTTGTCGCGCTGCCCGCGTCCACGGCGGCGTTGCCCGAAGGCACGCACGAGATAATCGTCGACGCACGCGAAATCCACGTCGCCATCGTCCCGTTCGGCGGGTCGCGTCTTTATCGCGTCTATAACTTCAACGCCTACGAAAAGCACTTCAAACGCGTGATCGACGCGCTCACCGCGGTCACCGGCGTCTTCGCGCTGCTCACGATCTGGCTCGCGTATGGCCTCTCCGGACTGCTCGTTCGCCAGGTGGCGGGGCTTGCGCGCCAGGTCAAGGCGCTACGGCATCAGGAATCGGCCACGATCAATCCCGGCCGTTACGACGAAGCGGAACTGGTCGGACTTGTCGAAGCGTTCAACGATTTTCGCTGGCGCATGGCGAACATGATTGAGCGTGAAAAGGAATTCACCGGCAACGTGAGCCACGAATTGCGCACGCCGCTCACGGCCATCAAGACGAGCTGCGAATTGCTCACCGCCGATCCCGCGATCGGCGAAAAATCGCGCGCGCGGCTCGCGCAAATCGAACTCGCCGCCGACCGCATGCGCGACACGGTCAATGCGTTGCTGCTGCTCGCGCGCGAGGAATCGTCGGCGCACACGCAGCCGGTGGCGCTTGAGCGCATCATCCGCAACGCGCTTCTGCCGTTCGCCGACGCGTTAGCGGCGAAATGCGTCGAGGCAATCGTCGAAGTCGACGAAGCGCTTCTTGTGGACGTGAACGAGGCCGCGCTGACCATCGTGCTCGCCAACCTGATCGACAACGCGGTGCGTCACACGAGCAGCGGCAACGTGCGCTTCGTCTGGAGCGACGATCGGCTGCGGATCGACGACACGGGATCGGGCATCGCCGCCGACGCCTTGCCGCACGTGTTCGACCGCTTTTACAGCGCCACTGCGGCGGCAAGCGATGGCGCGCAAGGCTTCGGCATCGGCCTCGCCATCGTGCGCAAACTCTGCGACCGCTGCGGCTGGACGATCGCGGTCGAAAGCGAACCGGGCCGCGGAACCCGCGTTTCGCTGCGCTTGCCGCTTGCCGCCGAAGCGAAAGCGTCCCCTTCGTTGACGAAAATTTCACAAGCGCGCGAGTAGCATCCGGATCCTGAACTGTCCCACGGGACGACACCAGGACACCCCGATGCCCACATGCGCCGCGCGCCGCTGATTGCTCTCGCCTTGCTGACCGGTTGCGCGACCTATCACCCGCAACCGGTCTCCCAGCCCGAACTCGCCCGCCAGTTCGAGGCGCGTTCGCTCGCGAGCGAAGCGTTGCACGAGTGGTTCGCGCGGTCGCGCGGCCACGACGTCGAGCCGTGGCCGCCGCAGCACTGGGACCGCGCGTCGCTCACACTCGCCGCGTATTTCTACAACCCGGCGCTTGAAGTCGCGCGGGCGCAATGGCGCACCGCGAAAGCAGGCATCGAAGCCGCCGGCGCGATCCCGAACCCCGTGCTGCAGTTGCCGTTCCAGTACGCGGTGCCCAATCCCGGACCCGGCGCCCCCTTCACGACCGGACCCGCGCTCGACATCCCCATCGAAACCGCGGGCAAGCGCGGCTATCGCGTCGATCAGGCGACCCGCCTCTCCGATTCGGCACGCCTCGCGCTCGCGAGCGAGGCGTGGAAGACTGCGGCCCAGGTGCGCGACGCGATGCTCGCGCTTTACGCCGCGCGCGAACGCTCGACGCTGCTCGCGCGCAAGGACGTGGCGATGCGGGCCATCGGCGAAATGATGGCGAAGCGTCGCGCGCTCGGCGAAGCGGCCGCAACGGATGCCGCCGCCGCGCGGCTTGCCGACACCCAGGCGCGGGCCGATCGCGCTTCGGCGCGCGCCGCCGGACAGGGCGCGCGCGCGCAACTCGCCGCTGCAGTCGGCGTGCCGGTGGCGGCGCTGGTCGGCGTCGACATCGATTTCAACGCCGTCACGGCGATCCCGGCTGCCCCCTCCGATGCCGACGCGCGGCACGATGCAATTTTCCATCGCACCGATCTGCTCGCGTCGCTGGCTGACTACGCGGCGGCCGAATCGGCGTTGCAACTCGAAGTCGCGAAGCAGTACCCGGACCTTCATTTCGGCCCGGGCTACAGCTACGACACCGGCACAAACCGCATCGCGTTCGGCCTCGCGGGCATCACGCTTCCCATCTTCGACCAGAACCAGGGCGGCATTGCGCAGGCCGAAGCGAAACGCAAGGAAGCCGCCGCGCGCACGGCGGCGCTGCAGGACGCCATTCTCGGCGATGTCGACCGCAGCCTCGCGAGTTACCGTGCGAGCGCCGCGGTGCTACCTGTCGCCGACGCGCACCTCGCCGCGGCACGCCGGCAACGCGACGGCGCAGCGGCGGGATTCGCGGCGGGCAATCTCGATCGTCTCGCATGGACGCAGGCGCAGGCCGACTACGCGGCAAGCGAGGTCGCGCACCTCGATACGCTCATAGCAGCACGCAAGGCAGCGAACGTGCTCGAAGACACCATGCAGCGTCCGCTGATACGCGACGAAACAGCGCCCAATATCAAGTTATCCGAACAGGATCCACGACGATGAAACCTCTCCCGTCGTTCCTGTTCGTGCTGACCGGAGTACTGATCGCCGCGACCGGCCGGTTCGCATATACGGCGTTTGTTGCCGATCTGTCCGCTCCCGTCGATGCAGCGACGAACGCGGCGCCGCAGCCTTCGGTGCAGACCGTCAACGGCGAAACCGTCGTGGTCGTGAGTCCCGTTGCGCAGCACGCGAGTCACATCGAAGTCTCCCCGCTCGGCGTGACGAACGCGGCATCCGCACGCACGGCCTTTGCCACGGTCATCGACCTGCAACCGTTCTTCGACCTGCGCAACCGGCTCGCCGCCGCGCGTTCCGACTTCGACACGCTCACCGCCCGGGCGGCGAATTCTCGCGCGCAATTCACGCGCAGCCAGGCTTTATTCGCCGACGACCAGAACGTGTCGCGCAAGAGCCTGCAGGACGCCGATACGACGATGCAGACCGACGAGGCGAAGCTGCGCTCGGCGCGCGCAACGCAAGACGGACTCGACGCGATGCTGCGCCAGCAATACGGCGGGGCGCTCGCCGATGCGACAACGGTCCGCTCATCCGATCTGCTCGCACGGCTGCAGGCAGGCCGCGCCGCCGTGCTGCGCGTCACGCTGCCGGCGGGTGAAGCCGGCGAGACCGGCGAGCCGCCGGAACGAATCACGGTCGACGCGCCCAATGGCGAAGCCGTCGACGCGCGGCGCCTTTCGATATCGCCGACCGCCGATCCCACGATACAAGGCGAGTCGTGGTTTTACGCGAGCACACGGGCACTTCCGGGCGGCTTGCGCACGAGCGCGCACCTGCCGGTGGCGCGGCAAGGCACTGCGTCGCTCCTCATTCCCGCGCGCGCCGTGCTCTGGTACGGCGGACAAACCTGGGTGTACGTACGAACGGCGCCCGACCGCTTCACGCGCCGCTTCGTGCCCGCCTCGAATGCGGACGATCGCGGTATCGCGGTAACCACGGGCTTCCATGCGGGCGACGAGGTCGTCACGCAAGGCGCGCAGCTCCTGCTCTCCGAAGAACAGAAGCCGCAAGGCGTCGCCACCGCCTGCAAAGACCCTCCCGAGTGCGACGACTGAAGCACAAACAGCCGCACAACGTCCCGTACCACCGACTGCTCATGCTCAACGCGATCATCCGCTTTTCGCTGCGTTTTCGCGGCGTCATCTATGCGCTCGCCGTCGTGGCCGCAGGCTACGGGCTGTTTGCGCTGTCGCGCGCGAAGCTCGACGTGTTTCCCGAATTCGCTCCGCCGATGAGCATCGTGCAGGCCGAAGCACCAGGCATGACAAGCGAACAGGTGGAGACGCTCGTGACGCAGCCGCTCGAAAACGCGCTCGGCGGCCTGGCCGGTCTGCAGTCGATGCGTTCGCGCTCGATGCAGGGCCTCTCCTCCATCACACTCGTCTTCGGCGACCGGTCGAACGTCGTGCAGGTCCGCCAGCTCGTCACCGAGCGCATCAACGGGCTCGCGGCCACGCTGCCCGCGGGCGTCGCGCCGCCGCGGCTCCTGCCGCTCACCACGACGACGAGCGTCGTACGCACTATCGGCCTCACGTCGAAGACGCATTCGCTCGCGGACCTCTACGACATCGCACAGTGGACCGTCAAACCCCGGTTGCTCGGCGTTCCCGGTGTCGCCGACGCGATCGTGTTCGGCGGCGAGACGCGTCAGATGCAGATCCAGGTCGAACCCGACAAGCTGATGCGCTACGGCCTCTCGATTCAGGACGTGGTCACGGCCGCTCGCCAGGCCACGGGCGTGCGCGGCGCGGGCTTCATCGAGAACATGAATCAGCGCATCGCAGTCAGTGCGGATGGCCAGATCGCGACGCCGCGCAAACTCGCCGGTGTCGTGCTGCGCCTGAGCAATGGCGCGGCGGTGAGGCTCGGTGACGTCGCCGGCGTGAACTGGAGCAGCGCGCCGCCCGCGGGCGCGGCGTCGATCATGGGCAAGCCCGGCGTGATGATCGTGATGGAAAGCCAGTACGGCACCAACACGATGGCGGTGACGCGCGACATCGACAAGACGCTCGATGGGCTGCGGCCCGCGCTCGCCCGCGAGGGTATCGACGTGAACGCCGCTGTATTCCGGCCCGCGAACTTCATTGCGGTCGCCGTCAGTCATCTGCGCACGGCACTCATCGTCGGCGCCGTGCTGGTCGTCGCCGTCTTGTTCCTGTTTTTGCTCAACGTGCGCACCGCCTTGATCTCGGCGGTCGCGATTCCGCTCTCGCTTCTCGTCGCCATCATCGTGCTCGCTTCGCTCCGCATCAGCCTGAACACGATGACCCTGGGCGGGCTCGCCATCGCACTGGGCGAGGTGGTCGACGATGCGATCATCGATGTCGAGAACATCTATCGACGCCTGCGCGAAAACTGCAAGCTACCTCAGCCGCTTTCCGCATTTCGCGTCGTGCTGCGCGCGTCGCTCGAAGTCCGCAGCGCCGTCGTGTTCGCCACGTTTATCGTGATGCTGATCTTCCTGCCGGTGCTCACGCTTTCCGGCGTGGGCGGGCGGCTTTTCGCGCCGCTCGGCATCGCCTACATGCTGGCCGTGCTCGCTTCGCTCGGCGTCGCGCTGACGCTCACGCCGGCGATGGCACTTGCCCTGCTCGCACGCGGACCCCTGCCCGGGCACGAGCCGCGACTCGTCGCGCGCCTGAAATTGCGCTATATCGATGTGCTAGGCAAAGTTGAAGAGCACGTAAAGGCCGTCATGATCGCGGTCGCGCTGATGTGCGCGGCCGCGATCGCATCACTGCCTTTCATGAGCGGCAATTTCATTCCGCAACTGCGCGAGGGTCATTACATCGTGCATATGGGGCTCGCACCGGGTACGTCGCTTGCCGAATCGATGCGCGTCGGCACGCAGGTCTCGAATGCGCTGATGCAGATACCCGGCGTGCGCCTCGTGGCGCAGCGTGCGGGCCGCGCAAACGGCGTGGTCGATCCGGCCGGCGTGCAGCTCTCCGAGTTCGAGGTCGACCTCAAGCCGATGAATGCATCGGGCCAGAGCTGGGCACTCTACCGGATTCGCGAGGCGCTGGCGCGCTTTCCGGGCCTCTCCACTTCGGTCAATACGTTTCTGCAAGAACGCATCGACGAAACCATTTCGGGTACGACAGCCCCCGTGGTGGTCAATGTCTTCGGCGACAATCTCGACGTCATCGATCGCATTGCGCAGCAGATCGCGCAATCGATCGGCACGATCCACGGTGTCGCCAGTGTGCGCGTGGAGTCGCCGCCGGGCATTCCCGAACTGAACGTGCGGCTGAATCCCGATGCCCTGAGCCGCATGGGATTTCGCCCGGTCGAGGTGCTCGATGCGATACAGGCGGCCTATTCCGGCGTGACGGTATCGCAGATCTACGAGGGCAGCCGCGCGTGGGACGTCGCGGTCGTGCTCGACCCCGCCCGACGCAGGACGGTCGGCGATGTGGGCAAGCTCATGGTGCGCAATGCCGACAGCCTGGCCGTGCCGCTCGGCACGCTGGCGACGATTCGTCAGGTCGCGGGCCGCTATCAGATCACACACGACGGCGGCCAGCGCGTGCAGACGGTATCAGTCAATCTGGGCAACCGGCCGGTCAGCGATTTCGTGAAGGAAGCACAGGCGCGCGTGAATCACGATATCGCGATGCCGACCGGCACATATGCCGTTTTCAGCGGAGAAAGCGAAGCGCGTACGCAATCGCAGCGCGACCTCCTGGCGTATGGCGCAATCTCGCTCGTGGGCATCGCATTGCTGCTGTCCCTTGCACTGAAGAACCGGCGTGCCGTGCTGCTGGTCATGATCAACCTGCCTTTCGCACTCGTGGGCGGTGTTCTGGGTGTGGTGCTGACCGGTGCGAACCTGACGCTCGGCGGCATGGTGGGCTTCGTCACATTGCTCGGCATATCGCTGCGCAACTCGATCATGCTGATCAGCCACTACGAGCATCTGGTGCATGACGATCAGTTGGCCTGGAACAGGGACACCGCCGTGCGCGGCGCTTCGGAACGGCTGGTGCCGATCCTGATGACCGCACTCGTCACCGCGCTCGCCCTGCTGCCGCTCGCCGCAACGAGCGGCGCACCGGGCAACGAAATCGAAGGGCCGATGGCAATCGTCATTCTTGGCGGCCTGATTACCTCGACCGCGCTGAACCTGATCGTGCTGCCGACGCTGGCGCTGCGTTACGGGCGTTTCGAACGCGACGAGATCGCCGGACCGGGACCGGCGAATGCGTGAGACCGTCGCGAAGAGGCTACTGGGCGAGAAGAACCTGCGTCGGCTGTTTGAGTTGACCCTGGGGTTCAAGGGAATCTTCGCGCTTGCGGAAATCATTACCGGTGTTGCCACCTGGTTGATCCCACAGCGGTATGTTCTGGCTCTCGTGCTCTGGGTCACGCGGGACGAGTTTGCCGAAGATCAGCACGACGTCGTCGCCAATCTTCTACTTCATACCGTCCAGCATCTTTCCGTTGACGCCCAAAGATTCGCGGCGCTCTATCTGATCGGTCACGGGGTCATAAAGCTTTGGCTCGTCATTGGTTTGCTGCGGGAACGACTCTGGTATTTTCCGGTCTCGATGGTTGTCTTCGGGTTGTTCATCGCCTATCAGCTTTACCGGTACGCCGACACGCATTCGGTCTGGTTATTGCTGGTGACGGCATTGGACGTCGTCGTCATCGTTCTCACATGGCACGAGTACCGGTCTCTCCGAAGCGCTCGCAAGACGGCCGTTCCGGGTGCGTGACCGAGGCACCGGACAGTCTCCGGATCGCGCACGGCCTTTCCGGCGAAGCAAAGACCCAGACCGGGTTTATGTCCAACACACAAACACTTTTGGAAGCTCTCTGATGGAAGCAGTCGAAACATTGAATCGAACCGTTTTTCTCGCACTCAACGCCACGCCCGCGACTCCGCACTGGCTTATCGTCGCAGGCGTGACGATCGCCAACTACGCGATCCTGCTGGTTCCAGTCTTGCTTGTGAGCCTGTGGCTGGCAGGCGGAGACGAGCGGCGCGCGCTGGCCGTGCACGCATGCCTTGTCGGCCTGCTGGCGCTCGGCATCAACCAGTTGATTGGAATGGCGTGGTATCACCCCCGGCCGTTCGTCGCCGGAACAGGTCACACGTTCCTCGCGCATGCGCCTGACTCGTCATTTCCGAGCGATCACGCGACTTTGCTTTCCGCGATTTCACTCACATTCCTGTACGGCGGAAAACGACTGCCCGGATTGCTCGCTGCGCTCGTCGGCGTTGCCGTTGCCTGGGCTCGCGTGTTTGTCGGCGTGCACTGGCCGCTCGACATGGTCGGGGCGGTGGTTGTCGCCGCGCTGGCCTGCATGCTGGGCAGTCCGTTGTGGCGAATCGGGGGCATGGCCGTGACCCGCGCATTGATCGCGGTGTACAGAAAAATTCTCGCTCGACCGATCGAGCAGCGCTGGCTTCGGCCGTAGTCGAACCGTACAGGCAACAAGGCCGGCCGCCGGCAAATCGCGCTTTAAGTTAGCGTTAACCATGAGGTCACTATACTGGAGCCGTTTTTATTCCTAAATCGCATTTATCCGGGAGATACCGATGAATTTGACCGCAAGGGACGCAGCCGGCCATGCGTTGAGCAAGGTTCCGGCCCTCACGCTGGGTTTCTGGATCATCAAGATCGCAGCGACGACACTCGGAGAGACCGGCGGCGACTGGGTCACGATGTCGTTGAACCTGGGATATTTGATCGGCACGCTGATTTTCTTCGCGGCATTTGTCGTTCTGGTATTCGCGCAGGTTCGCGCCCGCGAATTCAGGCCTAATCTGTACTGGGCCACGATTGTCGCCACGACGACCCTCGGCACCACACTGGCCGACTTCTGCGATCGTTCTCTCGCGATTGGCTATCCCGGCGGCGTCGCCATCATTGTTGCCCTTCTCGCTGCGAGCCTCGCCATCTGGTATCGGGTTGAGGGAAGCGTCTCGATCGAAAGTATTACGACGACACGCATGGAATGGTTTTACTGGACGACCATCCTCTTTTCGCAAACGCTCGGTACGGCCCTCGGCGATTGGGTCGCCGGTGCCGACCGTGGCGGCCTCGGACTCGGTTTCGAAACGGGCGCCGCGATATTCGGCGCGGGACTGGCGGTCGTTACCTTGTTGTGGTTGTGGCCTCGCGTCTCGCGGACGGCGCTGTTCTGGGCCGCCTTCGTGCTGACGCGTCCTCTCGGCGCCACACTTGGCGATCTGCTCGACAAGCCGCTTACACAGGGTGGATTGCAGTTCAGCCGACTCTATGCCTCGGGCATCCTCCTCGCTTTCATTGTCGTCTGCATCCTGCTGATCCCGCAGCGCGCCGCGCGTCGCGTGACATCGGCTTGATCGCCACGCAATAAAAAAGAGGCCCCGGTTATTCGACCGGGGCCTTTAAACGGTGATGCTGACGATTAGCCCGAAATTCAGGGCGTACCGACCAGCCAGTCACCTGCGTGAAGACGGTATGGGCCCGATGTCGCATGACCGCGGCACCCATGAATGTCCACTCTATGCGGCAATACTTAAGACTGCCTTATCTTCCGGGGCAATTACGCACGATGACGAACGGTAGTTGCGGCCTCACCCGCATGACCGCTCTTCGACACCATCGAACCATTGCTTTCGTGAGTAGATCTGGGGAAACGAACGCGCACCGTCAATCCGTGCCCTTCCGGACCGCTTTCGAGCGCAACAATCGCGTGATGTTGCTCGGCAATGCGACGCACGATCGACAGACCGAGACCGCTGCCGGACGCAGCATGTCCACTGCCGCGATAAAAACGTTCCCACACGCGCTCACGATCTTCTTCGGCGATGCCGGGGCCCGTATCGCAAACCGTGAGAGTTGGCGACCCGTCCTCGTCATTCGTCACGACGTCGACACGCGCATGAGGACCGGCATAACGAATGGCATTGTCGACGAGGTTGTTGAGCAGAATGCGAAGCCCGTCCACATTGCCGCGAACTTTCACCGGTGAAGTGGCGACGAGCCCGAGATCGATTCCGTCGGCTTGCGCAAGACGCGCCCGCTCGCCGACGACCGAACGCGCCAATGCAGTGAGATCGAGATCGTTCATGGCGGGCGGCATCGAATCGGGACCGAGACGCGCGAGCGTAAGGAGTTGCTCGGCGAGATGCGCGAGGCGTGCCGTGCCCGTGCGAATCTGCGCGATCACGACATCGCGTTCCGCGGGGTCGAGCGCCTTCGGCAACAATTCCGCCTGCAATCCGAGCCCCATGATCGGCGTGCGAAGTTCGTGCGCCGCGTCGGCAATGAAATGACGCTGGGCCGTAAATGCATCGTCGAGGCGATGCAGCAGATCATTGAGTGCATCGACGAGCGGTTTGACTTCGCCGGGCATCGCTGTGGTGTCGATGGCGTGCATGTTGTTCGCGTCGCGTCGCTTCAGTTTTGCAGCGATATCGCGCAGCGGCCGCAAACCGTAGCCGATTCCGAACCACAAGAAAAGTGCCAGCACGGGAATCAATGACAGCACGGGCCAGAAAAGATGCATGGCAATTTCGGCGATCGCTACCCCGCGCGCGCGGGTTGCCTGTGCGACGCGAACGAGCATGTCGCCGTTGCGCGTGACATACGTGTGCCAGACCTGCCCACGGGCGACGACGTCCGCGAATCCTGCGCCCGAAGGCGGCGGAAGCGGCGAGTCCGTGTCCGTGCTGAATACGCGCGTGGTGCCACGCCACACCTGAAGCAGCACGGCATGCGATTGCTCTCCCGAGAGCCGGTCCTCGTTGGCGCCCTGCATCCCTCGCAGCGACAGATGCCCGTCCGCCTCCACGACGACGTGCTGCGCCACCGCCTTCAACTGATCGTTGAGCAGTTCGTCCAGTTCCGCGAGCGCGCCCCAGTAAGTGGCCGCGCTGGCAAGCAACCCGGTGAGCAATGTTGCGGGAAGCAGCCACCACAGCAGACGCCGGCGCAGCGATTTCAATCGATCTCTCCCATCTGGTAGCCGACGCCACGCACGTTTCTTATAGCCTGTGCGCCCAGCTTGCGGCGCAGGTTGTGAATATGCACCTGAATCGCGTTGCTTTCGATCTCCTCGTTCCAGCCATACAGGCGTTCTTCGAGTTGCTCGCGCGAAACGACGATGCCGGGGTCCTGCATCAGCTCGTGCAGCAATGCGAATTCGCGCGTCGTCATCGGTATTTCCGCTTCGCGCAGCCAGACCCGATGCTGCGCGGGATCGAGCTTTAACGGGCCGACTTCCAGAATGGTCCGCGAACGTCCCGTCTGGCGGCGCCGGACAACGCGTATACGTGCAAGGAGTTCATCGAGCGCGAACGGCTTGACGAGGTAGTCGTCGGCGCCGCCGTCGAGCCCCGCGACGCGGTCCGGCACAGCATCGCGAGCGGTGATGATGATCACCGGCGTGTCGTCGTTACGCTGGCGCAGCCGCGCGAGCAAGGTCAGGCCGTCTTGCCCCGGAAGCCCGAGGTCGAGCAGAACCAGTCCATACGACGTCGTGCGCAGGGCGAGCGACGCGGCGTCGCCGTCCCGCGCCCAGTCCACCGCGAACCCTTCACGCTGCAGTCCCTGCTGCAGTCCGCTGCCAATCAGCGCGTCGTCTTCTACGAGAAGTATCCGCATCGAATCGTTCAATCCTTCCTGGTGTCAGTGAGGTCAATGATGGAGATAGGGCGAGACCCAAGGCGCGTTCGAGGTGCGATGACCCGACTGCGACGTGCCTGCGCTCGTACCGCCATAGGCCGCAGTGTTGTTACCGGCCGCGGGGTTTTGTGCTGCAACGCGAGCCTCGGCAGCCTGAATATCGGCAGGATACTGCGTTCTTTCCGGCTTGTAGCCTGCGTGTTGAAGCTGGACCAGCTCCGAGCGGACCTGCGCGCGAGTCATGGGATCGTTCGATGTCTGGGCAAAGGAAACGGCCGGCACGGTAATGGCGAGCGAAAGGGCGAGTGCCCCGAAAAGCGTTCTCATGGTAAATACCTCCTTGATGAGCCTGTGCAAAGTGATGGGGAGATTGCGATCTCCCGTGGCTCGATCCTGAGTGAAGATACTTAAGACGCGGTTAACGGTATTTTCGCCAGGTGAGCGACGTAGCCCGAATCGCGGCCTGTAAAAAACCGTTGCCAGCCGTCGCGCAATTCAGCCACGACAACAAATAACAAATCACGGTCGATGCGGAACGTTTTTACGCGGCGATCGGACGGACCGGGTTGCGATCGGCGCAATTCATTCAATTCATTAAAAAGACGTGATAAATCGGCCCCACCCCCGCCCCGCGCCCACTAACATCTGGGCGACATTAGTCCGAGCTGTGCTATCGTTGCGCCATGCGACAGGCATGGGCTGGCCCCATGCCTGTTTGACTGGCTGAGAATACCGGGATGGATGAAAGAAAGCGTGAAAGCATAGTGGCCTACCTCCGACGCAGGATGGCCGAATTTGGAATCGGGCCCGACGACATCGCCGCCTCTATCGCCGCAGACCAGGCTCAGGTGCGCGCAACGCGCTACCAGGATGCCTTCGGTCACACGTGGGATGGCGAAGGCAATGCCCCTCAATGGGTGGTGCAAGCGACGAGTGCAGGTCAGTCGATCGAGCACTTTGCCGTCGAAAAGGCGCCGGATAGCGGGACAAACGAGCAGTCCGGCGTGGATTGGCGTATGGACCCGTTTGCGGGCACGCGCCTCGCCACGGTTAAACAGGCACCGCTGCGTTAATCGATGGGAGTCGAGTTCGCCCGCGCGCGGTTATAAAAGCCGGATTTTTAAAATATTCGTTCGCGCAAGCCGCTGTTTATTTACCTGGATCTGGACGTGTATCGCAACATCCCCGAAGGCATAGCGCTTGCCCGCTGCCCTCGCGACGAGGGTTTGCCCAGAAACGAAAGCGGGTGGTATCCGGTCACGACCTTTTCGCCCACCGTGTCGTAATCGCCCGGCAGAGCTTCGACAGCGCGCCCGAAAACGGCTCTCCCAAACGCTGGCACAATGACTCCAGCCGGCACACGGATCGTGTCCGGCATAACCCGGCGCATCCCGTTACCACCTGGTGTCCGGCACGAGATCGCCCCGCACGGAAGAGTCAATCATGCCTCTAGCCTCTGCCTCCGCCCGTCTTGCGGCCGACGCGCCGAACTACGTCGTCGCCATCGAAGCCGGTCGCCACACGCTGACCGGCGACGAAGGTCCGCACGAGGGCGGCGAGGACCGCGGCCCGTCACCGTTCGCCTTCGTGCTGTCCGGGCTTGCGGCCTGCACGTCCGCCACGCTGCGCATGTATATGCAGCGCAAGGCATGGCCGGCCGCGGCGATCGGCGTTGAAGTCAGCCTGCACGCCGACCGCGACGGCACCCAGTACGTCCGGCGCAGCGTCTCGGTCGACGGGCCTCTGGAAGAAGCGCAACGGGCGCGGCTCGCCGAAATCTGCGAAAAAACACCGGTCACGCTCTTCATCAAGCGCGGCACGCGCATCGACACGACGCTGCGCGTGGCGTGACACGCGAGGCAGCAGGCCCGCGATCGCCTGCTCGTTGCATGTCGATTCCCCTGCGGCCGGTCGCGCGCATCGCTCAGACACGGCGCAACATGAAAAGCTTCGCACGCGAAGCTGAACCAGCGACGTGCCGCCATCGGTGCATCAAATTGACGCCGGTAATGAAGCTGCTTGCCTCGCTGGGAAGAGACAGGCGATTGTCCAGATTCCGCAGCGCCGGGGCTCCACGCCGCGCTTTTCATGGCCCTCGCAGGAATCCATGCCCGCTGTAATGCCTTCGTTGCGGGTGGGGGATTGGCTCGGTATGGTGGGGATAGCGGGACTCTGGTGTGTCCCGTGTGACATCCATGAGGAATGCAAATGGTATCCCCGGCTACCCAATCGACGGCACCTGCCATACGTACCGACGTGCTGATCGTCGGCGCCGGTCCAGTGGGCCTCTTCGCGGCGTTCGAGGCGGGCGTGATCGGCCTCTCGTGCCAGATCGTCGACGGCATCGAGCGCCCTGGCGGACAGTGCATCGAGCTGTACCCCGACAAGCCGATCTACGACATTCCGGCCATTCCGTCATGCACGGCGCGCGACCTCGTCGATCGCCTCATCGAACAGTGCCGCCCCTTCGATCCTCCAATGCATCTCGGTCAGCGCATCGAGACGCTCGAACCGCTCGAAGGCGGCCGCTGGCTTGCGCGGACCGACAAGGGCCTCGCATTCGACACGGCCGCGGTTCTAGTCGCAGCGGGCAACGGCGCATTCGTGCCGCAACGGCTCACCGTTGACGACGCAGCCACCTTCGAAGGCCGAAGCGTCCATTACAGCGTCGCCGACGTGAACCACTTTGCCGGCAAGCGCGTCGTGGTCGCGGGCGGCGGCGACTCCGCGCTCGACTGGGCCCTGGCGCTGCTGCCGGTCGCGAAGCGCGTCACGCTCGTCCATCGGCGGCGCGGCTTCAGCGCGACGGATTCGAGCGTGAACCGTTTGCATCAGGCCGTCGACGCGGGGACGATGGATTTCGTCGTCGGCATGATTGACCAGCTGCATGCACGAGAAGGACTGCTCGAATCGGTCGAGGTTCGCCAGATCGAAGGTTCGGTGCGCGTCGAGGCCGATCAGGTGCTCGTGCTGTACGGACTCGTCGCGGCGCTCGGCCCCATCGCCGACTGGGGCATCGCCGAGCCAACGGGCCGGATTCCTGTCGATACGTCGTATTATGAAAGTGCGCGGCCCGGCATTTTTGCGGCAGGCGACATCGCCGGATATCCGAACAAACAGAAGCTGATTCTGTCCGGCTTTCATGAGGCGTCGCTCGCGCTTCGCAAGGCCTATACGTACGCGTATCCCGACAAAAAGCGCGTGCACGTGCATTCGAGCTACGACACCAAACTCGCCGAACGCGTGGCGGGTGTTCACGCGTAGCGTGCAGCTTTTTTGGCAACGATAACGGACAGGTGTAGCCCGTAACTGCCGCTACAAACCTTCCTGTGTTAACGAGCCGCCTCTCCACGGTGCAGTTGATATACGGGTTCGCGCAAGTCGCGCGGACCCGTTTTTGTTTTCATTGGCCGATTTGCAGATTGACGGCCACATTGCCAATCACGCGGGCCATGAACAGCGAATCTCTACGCCGAAGCACCCCAATCCTGTCCGGCAACGCAGTCGAATTGCGCCCGATGCGAAAGGACCACGATCAGGCGCTCATCGAAGCCGCCTCGGACGGCGAACTCTGGAACCTCAAGGTGACAATCGTGCCTCGACGGGAGACCGTGGAGGCCTATATCGCGCGAGCCCTTGAAGCAGAACGTGCGGGCACCGTGATGCCCTTTGTCATTGTCGATCGGGCGAAAGACCGTATTGTGGGTAGCACACGGTTCTGGAAAATCGACTACGGGAACCGCAAGCTCGAAATCGGCCATACGTGGCTCGCCGCATCGTCGCAGCGCTCATCCATCAATACCGAAGCGAAATACCTGATGCTGACCTACGCATTCGCATCGCTGAATTGCGTTCGAGTGCAGTTCACCACCGACGAACTGAACGAGAAATCGCGAGCGGCGATATTGCGCATCGGTGCGAAGCAGGAGGGTATCGTTCGCCACGAGCGAATCATGCCGGACGGCCGCAAGCGCAATTCGGTGCGTTTCAGCATCGTCGACGACGAGTGGCCAGAGGTTCGCCAACGGCTGGAGGCGATGCTGGGCCAGCACAGGTAGACCGGCGAAACACGCGTCAACCGTCTGGCCAGCGCAGAGACCGCCACGCCGCGGCCTGCAGTCCCAACACGATCAATGCGTGCGCGCGCGACGCATCACGCGCCGCGCGCCTGTCACGAGATCCGATGAAGCGATTCGCGATATCGGATCAGATCGCCACTTCGGGCGGCGCCTGGCGGAACAGGCGAGTGATCCAGCACAGATACGCAAGACCGAACACGAACCACACGGCACCGAGCACGAGCGCAGTCTTCTCGAGACTCGCAAGCAGCCAGATATCGGCCACCGCGCCGATCAGCGGAAAAACGAGTCCGCCGATCACGCCGATCCTGCGCTCGCCGTGATTGCCCGACAGGTACACGCGAACCACGCACAGATTGACTGCCGTAAAAGCGAGGAACGCGCCGAAGTTGATGAACGACGTCGAGGTGGCGACATCGAGTTTCAGTGCGATCAATCCGACGATGCCTGCAAGTGCGATGTTGAGCGCGGGCGTTTTGAAGCGCGGATGAATGAACCCGAAGATGCGCTTCGGCAGGATCTCGTCGCGGCCCATCGCGTAGAGCAGCCGGCCGACGCTCGCCTGCGCCGAGATGCCCGACGCGAACTGCGCGAGGATCAGACCTGCGAGGAACACGGTCACGAACACATCGCCGCCGATCATCTTCGCAACTTCGAACGCGGCCGAATCCGTATCCTTGAACTCGACGCCGGGATGCGCAAGCTGCATCGTGTACGCCGCGATCACGAAGATCGCGCCGCCGATCAGGGCAATCAGCAGGATCGCGCGCGGCATGTTCTTTTTCGGATCGATGGTTTCTTCCGTGAGCGTGGAGACCGCATCGAACCCGAGGTACGAATAAGCGGCAATTGCGGCACCCGCCATCGTCGCGCCGAACGGCACGTGCGGCCTGAAGAACGGCTCGGCCATCGCGATACCGCCAGGACCTGCCGCTGCCGACGCATAGTGCCAGCACAGCGCGACGAACATGGCGGTGATCGCGAGTTGCACAATCATCAGAACGATATTGAAGCGCGCAGCCAGTTCGATGCCGACGATATTCAGACCGCTCGTCAGCACAATGAACGCCACGATCCAGATCCATGTCGGCACATGCGGAAATGCCGCGTTCAGATAAGCGGCGCCGATCAGCCAGATCACCATCGGCAAAAAGAAGTAATCGAGCAGCGTCGCCCAGCCGATCATGAAGCCCAGGTGCGCGTTGAACGTCTTGCGCGTGTACGTGTAGGCCGAACCGGCGGCGGGAAATAGCCGCGCCAGCTTGCCGTAGCTGAGTGCCGTGAATGCGATCCCGATCAGCGCGAGCAGATAAGCGAGGGCGGCCGTGTCGTCGCTCGCCTTGGCGAGCACGCCGTAGGTGCCGTAGACGATCAGCGGCGCCATGTAGGCGAGACCGAAGAGCAACACGGACGGCAAGCCGAGCGTGCGTTTCAGTTGGGACGGTTCGGGGGATGACGACGCTTGCATGATTTCTCCTGGGCCTTGTAAAGGCCGGTACGAATGCCTTTGTGCCGTACGGCAGGCATTTAATGGAAGCGGCAGGCACGCGCAAGGCACGCAGCCTCGCGCAATGTCGCGGATGAACGGCTAAAAGTGGTTACGCGATGCGGCGACGGGGCGCTTCGATGATCAGCGCGCTATTCCCGTCCGACTGGACGACCGGCACGAGACCAAGCGGCACACGTGCGTCGTGCAAATAGTTGTAATGCTCCCGGCTCGCTTCGAGGCGCGTCAGATCGACTTGCACCTCCGCAAGCGTCCCGTCCCGGCCAAGTTCGACGACGGTCTCGCCAAACGGATCGACGAGCGCGGAGAGACCGGCGAACGTGAGGTTGTCGTCGCCGGAACCGCAGCGGTTCACCATCAACGCGAACATCTGGTTTTCCATCGCGCGTGCCGTGATTGCGCGGCGATGCACCGGCCCGAACGGATCCATATTGCCGTTCGTGACGATCAGCAGATCGGCGCCGAGCACGCCGATGGCGCGCGCCGTCTCGGGAAATTCGATGTCGTAGCAGATCAGGAAGCCCACCGTGAGGCCGTTCCACGTGCAGGTCGCGAAGCGGTCGCCCGGCGTGAACACGCCGACATCCGATGCCCACAGATGCGTCTTGCGATAGCGCAGCGCGATGTCGCCCGCTTCATCGACGAGTACCGTGGTGTTGTAGAACTGGCCGCCGTCGCGTTCGGCGAGGCCCACTGCGACGGCAACGCCTTTTCTCCGTGCCGCGTCGCGCACCGAGGACAACGCGGGACCGTCGAGCGTCTGCGCAATATCAGCGACGTTTTCGCGCGTCGGGAAACCCGACAGCGTCGTTTCGGGAAACGCGATCAGCTTCGTGCCGCCGGCCACATTGGCGCGTTCGATCGTCTCGATCACCCTGCGCGTATTGCCCGCGACGTCGCCGTCGATCAGCGCGAGTTGCGCCAGTTCTACCTGCATTGAATCGTCTCCTTTCAAACATCTTTCATAGACATGGCGTGTGTGCCTGCTCGTCCCGTACGACTCTTCGTCGCAGAGAGCCGGGCTTGATCCGCTGCCTCGTAATGGGACGGATTATCGGGGTATTATTTTTGTCCTGAAATTACCCGCAAGGGTTACCTCACCGGAGGACTCGATGGACCTGGAATGGCGAGATCTCGCTTTTCATCGGGAGATTGGTTCGGCCATCGACGCCCTCGATGGCCCGCACTTCTGGGCGCGCCTCACGCGCGTGCTGGAAAGGCATGTCGATTTCGACAGTTGGGTCGCGTTGTATTTCACGCGCGATGCCGCGCCGATCGTGCTCGCCGAGCAGGCGATGCCCGACGGCAAAATCGACCTGATGTTCCAGGACTATCTGAGCGCGCTCTATCAGCTCGACCCATTCTATCTCGCCGCATTCGAAACGCAGGCGTCGGGTTTCTACACGCTCGCCGATGTCGCGCCGGACAACTTCCGGATGACCGAATACTATCAACGGTACTTCAGGAAAAACATTATCGGCGACGAAGTGCATTTCAACGTCGTGATCGATCGCGATCACACGGTGGGCTTTTCGCTCGGTAAAACGAGCAAATACGACGAGCGCGAAATCGCATTGCTCACGCTTTACTCGCCCTGGGTGCGGGCATTGATGCAACAGCGCTTGCGCTTCGAACAGTTCGCGGTGAAAGAAGCGCCGCGCGCAACCGAAAGCGAGGAGCCTGACCTGCACGCGCGCTTCGGCATGTTGACGGGCAAGAGCGGACGCGGCGCGTTGACGACGCGCGAAATCGAAGTGGCCATGCTGTCGTTGAGCGGATTCTCGTCGCGCGCGATCGCGGAGAAATTGTCGATCTCGTTCGAGACAGTGCGCGCGCACAAAAAGCACATCTACGCGAAACTGGGCGTCGGATCGCAGTCCGAACTGTTCGCGAGGTTCTACGATCCGGGGAAGACGGTAGAGCCCGGGTGATGTGTCGGGACGCGGACGCGTCGGGAAATCCTGCAGGTCGGATCACAATGGCGGCCGCAAGCCTTCAATCAGGATAGGTGCGCCTGGGTCGATACCCGCTATTTCGAACACACCGCGGCACGCGCCGGCGTCGCCACTATTTCAACACGTTGGCCATTGACCTGAATGTCTCGCAGTCGCGGCTCAACAAGCTGAAAAGTCCCCTTTGCCAAGGCATCACGAACCGCCGCGCAGTCGGGTGCAATCGAAAATTTGCCCGCCAGTTGCCAATCTCCATCTGTGCGCTGTCGAACGACAAAAGGCGATTGGCCGTCGGACAGCGCACAGCATTCTGGAGAACCGCCACTTGTTCAGCGCAGCGTTTTCGGCCCGCGACAAGAATGGAGCGCGGAGCCGCTCACCGGGTAGAAGCCGCAATCATTCAACCGCTCAGCACTTCCAGCATCTGTGCATTCAAGCCATTGACGAATGCGTGTTCACCGGGCCCCGGGTTCTCGCGGAACTGCCTCGCACCTTCAACCAGCACCTCATCCACATCCATTCCGAGAACAGCGATCGTTTCGTCGATGAAAGCGTCAAGCGGCATCGCCTGTTCGGCCTCCCGGCTGTTCATGAGGTCCGTGCGCACCCAGGGCGGTGCAATCTCCAGTACGCGAACCTTCGTGTCACGCAGCATGAAGCGTTGCGAAAGGATGTACGAATGCAGCGCCGCCTTGGTCGACGAATACACGGCCGTCACGGCCAGCGGAACAAAAGCCAGGACTGAGCTGGTATAGGCGACGACGGGGTCGTCCCGGGTCTTGAGGTGATCGATCAGCGCCGACGTCATGCGGATCGGCCCCATGAGGTTGGTCGTAATGGTGGCGACCATCCGTGCGTCGTCGATGTGGCCGCCCGCCTGGTCAGGCTCCATGATCCCTGCGTTGTTGATCAGCACGTTGAGATCGGGATAATCCGCGATCAGTTGCGTCGCCACCCTGTCAATGCTGGCCGGGTCGGTAATGTCGAGTTCGATGGCAGCCATACCGGGATTCGCCGCCACGACCTCGTCGAGATGGCTGCGCCGGCGGCCGCTGATGATGACCTTGTTGCCGCGCTCGTGAAGCGCCTCAGCGAGCCCGCGGCCAATGCCTGAACCGCCGCCGGTAATAAAGATCGTGTTTCCGGTGAGTTTCATGATCGTTTTCCAGTTGAAGTTGCTGCAATTGCGGTCGCGCTGATCAGACAGGGAAGCTGTCGCCGAACATCGGCAGACCGCTCGCGGATTCGGCCGCCGTCGCTTCTTCCTGAAGGACGTCCCAGTGCTCGGCCAGCTTGCCGTTTTCAAAGCGGACGACGTCGGCTGCAATCCATGCAGCGGGCCTGCCGTGTCCCGAGAAGCGCCCATGTGCAATGACGTAGTCGCCTTCGGCGACGATCAGCTGGTTCTCATAGCGCAAGGTACCCGGCAGCGTGCGGACCAGATCGAACAGGCCATCGCGTCCCGGCGCGATATGCGCGCTGTGCTGAATGTAACGGTCGGACCAGAAGCGCTCGGCTGCCGCGTAGTCGCGCTTGTTGAACAGGGTGTCAAACGCGTCGAGCACGAGCGCCTTGTTCTGTTCAGGGGTTGTCTTCGTCATATTGAGGCCCTCTTCAAAGATTCGGGTGGCGACGCCGTCCGGCGTCAGATAGTCATTGCGTCCCCGGTACCTGTACTTTCAGCGTTATACTTAAGACAATGGTGGATGACATTGTCATTGACGTGAATTGTGGACGCCGGCCCAGCCCATGTCAATGGTGATCATCATTGTATTTTTCGATGGATCTTATTGGGTCCTGGTCGGCCGATGGGAGGGAAAATGGGTGTTTCCAGGCAGCAGGCGGTTGAAAACCGCGCCGCGATCGTGGCCGCCGCCGAGAAGCTGTTTCGCGAGCGCGGTGTCGATGCGGTCGGGCTCGCGGAGTTGATGAATGCGGCGGGTTTTACGCAGGGCGGTTTCTACAACCACTTCAAATCCAAAGACGCTCTGGTCGCCGCGGTGATGGCAAAGGCGATGAACGACGGCGGGGAGACTTATGCCTCCACAATCGAAAACGCCAGGTCAGCTGACGCCAACCCGGTCAGGCAACGGATCGAGTGGTATCTCTCGCCCAGGCATCGCGCGAATATCGATGCGGGGTGCCCTTTGTCGGGTTTTGCGGGTGACGCCCGACGGCTCGGCGACGTGGCGCGCGGCACTTACGCAGAAGGTCTCGCGGCGAACCTCAAGGCATTCGCCAAGGTCATCGAGGAGACGGAGGGAACCAGCGAAGGCAGCCGCAGGAAGGCGATCGCTTTGTTTAGCCAGATGGTCGGTACATTGCTGCTTTCGCGTGCCGTTGCCGACGTTGACCCGGCGCTCGCGGATGAAATTCTTGACGAGGGTCGCCAGTCTCTCTTCGCCGCCGAAGATGCGCGACACGGAAATCGATCACGTGGACATTCGCGCCGAAGGTAGACCTATATCCTCTGCGGCTCGGCGAGCCGCTATTCGATTCACGTCAGCCCCGCTCCCCCGGCTCCGGGCACGCATAGCACGCAAGAAACATGTCGGCCGCAGAATCAGCGACCTTCTTCTGCTCCTCTTCGGAGAGAGGCGGCTGCCCCATTGTCACCTGCGGCCAGAAAGCGAACGCCTTGACGAGACCCTGCAACTGCTGCGCCGCCAACATGGGATCCGATGTTCTGAGACGTCCGTCGGCAGTGGCTGCGCGTACCCATACGGTCAGGTCTTCTTCGCGCTCGCCCAGCCGCGCCACCATATCCCGCGCTCGCTCCGGCGAATGAATGCCCGCCGCGATGGCAACGCGTGCGAGCGACAGGAATGCGTCGTCATTCATCAGCTTCAGCTTTCGCGACAGCAGGTCGAGCAACTGCGTTCGCAACGGCCGGCCGGCGCGATAGGCCGGCGCCTCTCCCCCATGACTGGCATCCCACAACTGCCGCAAGATCTCCGCAAACAGCGCTTCCTTGCTGGGGAAATGGTTGTAGACCGTGCGCTTCGAGACGCTCGCGCGAGCCGCGATGCGATCCATACTGGTCGCGTCGAAACCGGCCGCGAGAAATTCCTCGATGGCCGCACTGATGACGGCCAGGCGCTTACGATCGGTCAGACGCTGGTGAGTGGCATTCAAGTCCATCGCTGAATTTTACACTGAGTAGTTTACTTTCCCCGACAATAAAGTACACTGCTTAGTCTACTTTCTGCATCGGGACGTCTCACATGACATCGCTCATCGGTTCCATCAGCCGTGCTTTGGGTCTTACGGCCGTGAAACGCGCTCGCGAATTATCCGGCTCGTCCGCGCAGCATGACGGTGAGCGCTTTCGCAACGTCAAGCCGCGGCCCGTGGAAGGGTTGGGCAAGACGCTGGGCATTGCGTGGAACGTGCTGTTCAACAAGCCGGCGGGCACGGTGCCGGCGGGCGCCTTGCCGGTCGACACGTTGACCCGCGAGGAACTCGACGCCGCGCCTGACCGCAGTCTGTACCGCCTCGGGCATTCGACCCTGCTGCTGAAACTGCGGGGACAGTTCTGGTTGACTGATCCCGTATTCGCCGAACGCGCATCGCCGTTCCGGCGAATCGGTCCAAAGCGTTTTCACGCGCCGCCCATCGCACTCGCCGATTTGCCGCCGTTGCGCGGCGTGATCCTGTCTCACGATCATTACGACCATCTGGACCGCGACACCGTGCTCGCGCTCGCCGGTACGACAGACGTATTTCTGACGCCACTGGGCGTGGGGGACCGGCTGGTCGAATGGGGTATCGACGCCGGCAAGGTGCGGCAGTTCGACTGGTGGCAGGGCGCGAAGATAGATGGGCTGGCATTCACGGCGACGCCCGGGCAGCATTTCTCCGGACGCAGCCTTTTCGACGGCAACAGCACGCTGTGGGCATCGTGGGTCATCGTCGATGGCGATCTGCGCGTGTTTTTCAGCGGCGACACCGGCTACTTCGACGGTTTCAGGACGATTGGCGAGCGCCTCGGCCCATTCGATGTGACGCTCATCGAGACAGGTGCCTACGACGCGCAGTGGCCATACGTACACATGCAGCCCGAAGACACCGTGCAAGCGCATGCTGATCTGCGCGGCCGCTGGCTGATGCCGGTTCACAACGGTACGTTCGATCTCGCGATGCATCGGTGGCACGAGCCATTCGAGCGCGTGAGCACGCTTGCCGCTGAGCGTGGTATTGCTCTCTCGACGCCGCGAATGGGAGAGCGGCTCGATCTCGCCGCGCCGCATCGCGGCGAGCGATGGTGGCGCAATGTCGTCGAAATCGTCAACGCACCGAAGGCGTCGCGGCGCTGGTTCTCTTGCCGCAATGCCGGGCAAGCTAATCCTTAAGGCCAGCGATTAACGCCGAACAAACGGCGGATTCAACCGGTCGATGTAACGAATTGGTGGAAGCCACAGCCGAACCCCGTCACCCCCGCAATGTCCCCCGCTAATCCGCAACGAGCCCAAAAAAACGCCCCGACACACGAGTGCCGGGGCCGAATACTTGCCGCGCTACAGGCAATAAAGAGCCGCAAGCTCTGCGGGTTTAGGGTGATGATCCAGGCACTCGCGCAGTAATCCCGGCGCATCCCGGGAGATCACAAACCCGGACTTCCGTGCGCGCTGGGGTGAATGATCCGCGCCTGGCATGACACCGTAAAGAAGCAGTTGGCCACTAATTCGCCGCAGCAGATCGCTTCCCAAGTCCGGCGAGACAGACGAAAATCGAACCTCCTCGCGGCGTACGACCGCACTCGACATCCCCCGAAGAACGAAAGCGCATGACACGCTACGAACGCCTCGCGCAGACCATGGCCGCCGCGATCCGGTCCGGTAATCTGGCGCCCGGCTCGCGCATGCCGTCGCTGCGGCAGGTCATTGCGCAGCACGGCGTGAGTCAATCCACGGCGGCGCACGCCTACCATCTGCTTGAGCAATGGGGTCTCGTGCGCGCCGAGGAACGTTCGGGTTATTACGTCGCCCCTGCGTCGAAGCCTGCCTGTACGGCGAAAAAAACAACCGCGGGCGAATCCGCCGCCGTCTATATCAGCGAGCTTGTCTTCTCGGTGCTCGACGCCGCGAAGCGGCCCGGCATCGTGCCGCTCGGCTCCGCTTTCCCCTCGCCATTGCTCTTTCCGCTGTCGCGTCTCGCGAAATCGCTCGGCCAGGCCGCGCGCAACGTGAGCCCGTGGAGCACGGTCGTCGATCTGCCGCCGGGCAACGAAAACCTGCGGCGGCAGATTGCGCTGCGCTACATGCGTGTCGGCATCTCGCAGCCGGCCGAGGACATCGTCATCACGAACGGCGCGCTCGAAGCGCTGAATCTTTGCCTGATGGCGGTCACGCAGCCCGGCGATATCGTCGCCGTCGAATCGCCGGGTTTTTATGCGGCGCTTCAGGCGATCGAGCGTCTTGGTCTGCGCGCCGTCGAAATACCCGTCGATCCCGTCGTGGGGCTCGACCTCGACGCGCTGGCCGCCGCGCTCGACAAGCACCCGATACGCGCCTGCTGGTTCATGACGAATTTCCAGAATCCCACTGGCGTCACGTTATCGACGGAGAAAAAACAGGCGCTCGTCGATTTGCTCGCGAAACACGACGTCCCGCTCATCGAAGACGATGTCTACGGCGAATTGCACTACGCGCCGAATTACCCGCCGCCAGCGATGGCCTTCGACCGTCGCGGACTCGTCATGCACTGCGGTTCGTTTTCGAAAAACCTCGCGCCGGGCTATCGCGTCGGCTGGGTCAGCGCCGGGCGTTTCGCCGCGCGCGTGCAGCGTCTGAAGCTGATGACGACGATCTCGGCGAGCATCCCCGTGCAGGCCGGCATTGCCGATTATCTGGAACACGGCGGCTACGAGCGTCACCTGAAAAAAATCCGCCAGGCCATGCAGGACCAGCGCGATTCAATGATCGAAGCGATCCGCCTGTGGCTCCCGGAAGGCACGCAATACACGCGCCCCGAAGGCGGCTATTTTCTTTGGCTTACCTTCCGCGATCCCATCGACGCCATGGCGCTGCATCGCCTCGCCATCGAACGCGGTATCAGCGTGGCGCCCGGCCCGCTTTTTTCCGCATCGCACGCGTTCGAAAATTGCATCCGGCTCAATTACGGGCATCCGTGGTCGCCTCGCATCGACGAGGCAATCCGCGCGCTCGGCGAGCTGCTGGTTCATCCCGACGTGCGCGCGCGATCCTGACCGGTCCGTGTGCGCAGCATCTGCTGCGCTCTTTCAGGCGTCATCTGCTGCTTGAGGTGCCGACTGCGGCGCGATAACTTGTTCGATCCGTGTTCGCCGGATGTCCGGCCATTTCGCAGTCAGCCTGCGCAGTCAACATGTATCGATACAACGAATTCGACAAAGCCTTCGTGGCGAGCCGCGCGGCCCAGTTTCGCGACCAGATCGAACGCTGGCAGGACGGCACGCTGAGCGAGGACGCGTTTCGCCCGCTGCGCCTGCAAAACGGCTGGTACGTGCAGCGGCATGCGCCGATGCTGCGCGTCGCCGTTCCGTACGGCGAACTGTCGAGCGCACAGCTTCGCGTCCTTGCGCGCATCGCGCGCGAATATGACGAACCCGAAGCCGAGGTCTACCGCCGCGCACTCGAAGCCCAGCGCAAGCTCGGCACCGTGCGGCTGCCGACGCATCATGCCCATTTCACGACGCGCACGAATGTTCAGTTCAACTGGATTCCGCTGTCGAAAGCCGCCGACGTGATGGACCTTCTCGCGACGGCCGACATGCATGGCATCCAGACCAGCGGCAACTGCATACGCAACATTTCATGCGACGAGCGCGCGGGCGTTGCGCCGGACGAGATCGCCGACCCGCGGCCCTTCGCCGAAATCATGCGTCAGTGGACCACGCTGCATCCCGAGTTCGCATTCCTGCCGCGCAAGTTCAAGATCGCGATTACCGGCGCGAAGGACGATCGCGCGGCGACGGACTGGCACGACGTCGGGCTGCGCCTCGTTCACGATGCGAAGGGCGACCTGGGCTTTCGCGTAGCGGCAGGCGGCGGCATGGGCCGCACGCCGCTTATTGGCGTCGTGCTGCGCGAATATCTGCCATGGCGGCACATCATGAATTACGTCGAGGCCGTCGTTCGCGTGTACAACCAGTTTGGCCGGCGCGACAACAAATACAAGGCGCGCATCAAGATTCTCGCGAAGGCCGACGGCGAGCGCTTCATCGATGAAGTCGAGGAGGAATTCCGGCAGATCGTTGAAAACGACGGCGGCCCGCACACGATCCCGCAGGCCGAGTTCGACCGCATGAGCGCGTATTTCGTCGTGCCGTCGCGAGCGGCTGCGTGCCGTGCTGCCGATCCGGCCGCCGCTGCCACGCTTCAGGCCATCGCGAAGCAGACGCCGCCATTGCAGCGCTGGCTTGAGCGCAACGTCGCGCCGCACAAGGACCCGTCGATGCGTATCGTCACCCTCTCGTTCAAGCGCCCGTTGCAGGCGCCCGGCGATGCATCGGCGAACCAGCTCGAACGCGTGGCCGATCTTGCGGACCGCTTCTCGGCGGGTGAAGCGCGCGTCACGCACACGCAGAACATCGTTCTGCCGTGGGTCCACGCCGACGACCTGCTGCCGCTCTGGCATGCGGCTGTCGCCGTGCAGCTTGCGAGCGCGAACGTGCGTCTGCTCACCGACATGATCTCGTGCCCCGGCGGCGACTTCTGCGCGCTCGCCAACGCGCGCTCGCTGCCGATCGCACAGAGCATCATGGAACGCTACCAGGATCTCGACGAACTGAACGACATCGGCGAGATCGATCTGCACATTAGCGGCTGCATCAATTCGTGCGGCCACCATCACAGCGGACACATCGGCATACTCGGCGTCGACAAGGACGGCGAGGAGTGGTACCAGGTCACGCTCGGCGGCGCGGACGGCTCCGCACGCAGCGGGGACGCGCGGCCAGGCAAGGTCATCGGCCGGTCGTTCGCCGCGCACGAAGTGACCGATGCCGTCGATGCGATGCTCCGTTGCTATCTGGCGCTGCGCGAGCAGAACGGCGAACGTCGCGAGACGTTTATCGAAACCGTGCGACGCGTTGGGCTCGACCCCTTTAAATCGGCCGCGGACGCGATTCGCGCAACGGCGGAGGATCTCGCATGAAGACCGTTGCACGCATTCTCCTGCTCGACGCGCAAGCCCATGCGGAAGACTCAACGACGCCCGCACGCGTACTCGCCTTGCCGAACGACGCGGACCCGCATGCCTACGCAGCGGAAATCGCGGGCGCCGCGCGTGTCGAACTCCATTTCCCCGCCTTCACCGATGGACGCGCGTATAGCCAGGCTTATCTCGTGCGCCGCCGGCTCGGCTTCAAAGGTGACTTGAGGGCGACAGGCGAGGTGCTTGTCGATCAGTTGCTGCCAATGGAGCGCATGGGCTTTTCAAGCGCGGTGCTCGGCGCGGGCATCGCCGTGGACGAGGCGCAGCGTCAGCTTGAACGCTTCGGTGCCTTCTACCAGGGCGATGTCGTACGCGAGGCGCCGTTTCGCGAAAGTGCTCGCGGGATGGCTGCGTCCGATTAGCGCGTGTCGGGCACATTCGATGTGCTCAACACGCGCCAAAGAAAAAAGCCCGCTTCAAAGCGGGCTTAAAACCCTATCCAAGGATGACATGGAGGAGACAGTTCCAAATATACGAAAAGCTCTCCCAAAGTCAAACCAATATTTGATCCAATGCAATTCGGCGAATCGGGAATGTGAGGAGCACTGTTTCAATTCGACGTATTAATCGAACACAAGCGCGTGACCAATAATCGGCACACCGCCAGCACAGGCTCAGGCTCGGGAAACAACTGGTCGATGGCGAGCGGCAATCGGAGCGCGTCGCGTTGGGGCCTGCAAGGCTGCGAGGATATCGGCGGCGGAACGGCTGCGATCTTCACGCTGGAAAACGGCTTTTCGTCCAATTCAGGCGCGCTTTCGCAAAGGGGCGTCGATATGTTCGGACGCAAGGCATCGGTCGGGCTGCAATCGAAAACACTGGGCACGTTCACGCTCGGCTGCCAGTACGACATGATCTGAACTTCGTGACGCCGCTCGGCGCTTCGGGTTCGGGCTGGGGCGGCAATCTCGCGATGCATCCGTACGATAACGACGATTCCCATTCGGCGACCAACGACGTGGCCGGTGTGTTCGCGGCGGCACGAGTGCGCTCAAGGGGCAGTCGCTCGTGTTCGATAATTTCCCGGTCGACGGTCGCTATTTCGTGACGCGCGCGTTGAGTTTGTCCGCCGAATACCCCTACACGATGGCGCGCTTCGACAGCAGCACCGGCCAGACGCGTCCGAAGTGGAACGACGTCGTGGCCCAGGCCGATTATGCATTCACGCGCCGCACCGACGCTTACCTCGAAGGCGTTTATCAGAGCGTGAGCGGCGGCAAGGGTAATCCGGTGATCAATGCATCGGTCTATACGTTGACGCCGTCGTCGAACGGCAATCAGGTGGTGGTGGTGGTGGCGCTGGGGTTGCGGCATCGGTTTTGATGGCGCATTTCCGGTCGATGCCGCGCGTGCGGTATCGACGACGGGCCACCGCACGTTCTCGAACATCCTCTAGTCAGTGGCCTGTTCCGGCGTAGCGATGCCCTGCCGCCCTGCGGCCCGGCTTTGACTGCGCCCCGCCAGCAGCCAGATCAGCAACGACACCACCAGCGCCAGGCATCCGGCGACGTCGAGCGCCGCCGCGAAGCCCGTCGCGAAACCGGCCGGTGCGATCAGCGTCATGGCGTGCTGGACATCGGGTGCAAGCCGGGACAGCGCGTGACCGATGTCGCCTGCGAGCAGGTCAGACATGAAGCGGGCGTCGACGCATGCACCGCGCGACGGTCCGCACGATACCGCGGCGTCGATCGCGGATTGCGTGCGCGACGCAAGCACCGCACCGAGCACGCCAACCGATGTCACGATCGCGGTGAAGCGCGTCGTCGTGCTGATACCCGATGCCATGCCGGTGCGATGCGGCGGCACGCACGCCATAATGGCCTTTTGCGTATCGCCGTTGAGCACGCCCGCGCCGAGCCCGGTCACGATCATCCCCAGCGCTACCCACGCGTAATCGCTCGATGGCGCGACGGCTGCGGTCAGCAGATTGCCTGCGCCGACCATGACGAGCCCGACCGAAAGCGTCGACGTCGTCGCGGTCAAATATCGCCCGATTCGCGCGCCGAGGTACGGACCGACGATCATCGACAGCGCGAACGGCAGCATCCCCAGGCCCGAATGCACAGGCGTCCATTCGAAGGCGTTTTGCAGGTATAGCGGGAGGAACGTCATCATCACCTGCGCGCATGCCGCGTAACCGAACATGCCGAGCACGGCGGCGACGAAACGCGCCTGCGAGAACAGCGTCAAATCGACCACCGGATGCGCGCGCCGTTTTTCGATCGTGATGAAGCACGCGATCAGAACCGCGCACGCGGCAAACCGGTACAACGTGGCCGGACTGCCCCAGCCGTCGTCCTGCGTGCCGATCAATGTCCAGATGCCGCATGCGAGCCCGATACCGAAGCACAGGCTGCCCGCGAAATCGACGGGGCCCGCGTGCGGGTTGCGCGACTCGGTCACCGAGCGCCGCGCGCAAAGAATCAGCACGGCGCACACGGGCAGATTCAGCAGGAAAATCCAGCGCCAGCCGATCCATTGGGCAATCACGCCGCCGACCAGCGGCGCGACGGTCGTCGCGATGCCCATCGTCATGCCCCAGATCGCCCAGGCTTTCGCGCGCTCGCGCGGGCCGGGAAACGCATTCGCGATCGTAGCCAGCGCGGCGGTCAGCAGCATTGCCGCCCCCACCCCTTTCGCGGCGCGCGAGATGTTGAGGGTCGCGACGCTCGGCGCAAGTCCGCAGCCGAGCGATGCCAGCGCAAACACGAGCAGTCCGAGCAGCAGCATTTTCTTGCGCCCGTAGCGGTCGGCGAGGCCGCCCATCGGCAGCAGGCACGACGCGAACGAAACCATGTATGCGCTGACGACCCACTCGACGTCCGCAAATCCGGCACGGAATGAGCGCGCTATCGACGGCAACGACACCGCCACGATATTCGTGTCCAGCGAAATCAGCGCGCAGGTCGCGGAGGCCGTCGCGAGAAGAAACCAGGGCGAACCGGGCGCGGTTGCGGCATGCGCCTCCGTGCCCGATGCGGCCTCTTGCGCAGCGGCGTGAATGTCGTTTCCTTCCTTCAACAAAATCGTTTCCCCAAGGCATCCAGGCAAACGTTATGCTAGCGTCGACTGTGTTCCAGATCGATAGCATCTAAGCTCACATCAATTCATTTGAGAATGAATACAATGAACCTCGAACTGCGTCATCTGCGCTGCATCTTCGCGGTCGCGCGGCACCTGCATTTCGCGCGGGCGGCCGACGAACTGGGGATTGCGCCGCCATCGCTGACCAAGCAGATTCAGGACGCGGAGCGCCTGCTCGGATTCCCGATTTTCCACCGCACGCGACGCTCGGTGTCGCTCACGGCGGCGGGCGAAGCGTACTTTCGTGAAGCGACCGCCGCGCTCGCGCATCTGGAACGCGCGCGCGAACTCGGGGCGCTCACGGAGCGCGGGCAGCTCGGGCGCATCCAGATCGGTTACGTCGCATCGGCGGCCTATTCCGGGGTGTTGCGCAAGATGGCGACGGAGTTTCGCGAGCTTCATCCTAAGATCGACGTTCAGCTCTCCGAAGTTTCAATGAGCGAAGTCCCCGCTCAACTCACGGACCGTCAACTCGACGCGGCGTACATCCGGCCTCCGATGCCCTACCCCGAAGAATTGCAAGCCATCCGCGTGCATCGGGACGAATTCGTCGTCGCGTTGCCGGAAGACTCGCCGTTGGCTGCGTACAAGACGCTCGCTCCGCAACAGTTGCGCGACGCGCGCTTCGCCGTGCCCGAGCAGGAATTCGGCACCGTGGAACTCGCGCGGCGCGGGCGTTTCGCGCCGATCATCGGGCCGCGTCCCGGTCCGCTGATCGCCGTGGTCGCCAACGTATCGCTCGGCAATACGGTCGCGGTCATCCCCCGTTCGCTCAGCGATTGTGTCCGTCTTCCTGGGGTCGTTTATCGGCCGCTCGCGGGCAAGCCGATACCGTCCGAGATCGCCCTGCTCTACCGCAAGCATGAAAGGTCGCGCACGGTGCGCGCATTTCTGCAATACGCGCACCGTGCGTCCGTGACGTAACCGCTCAACGCCACTCACCCGGCAAAATCGGTCGATGCCGCCAACACCTTCCATGCTTGCGTTTCCGCCGCGACACAGGCGTTCTTGTCCGCGATGGCCTTCAACGTGTCGGTTCCGGGCGGCAGGCGCAGCGGCGGCGTTTGCGCATCGGCCAGCGTGACGAGCGCCGTCGCAACTTTGTTCGGGTCGCCGGGCTGGTTGTGATTCATCCCGACCGCGAAGCGCCGCACCTTGCCCGACGTCTCGTCATAGTGGTCGATGATCGCTTTGCCGACGAGGAGCGACGACGCATCGAGAAAATCCGTGCGGAAGTAACCGGGTTCGACGACCGTCGCGTGAATGCCGAGCGGCTTCAATTCGGCATGAAGCGCTTCGGTGATGCCCTCGACAGCGAACTTGCAAGCTGTATCTCTATATAACTCCTTTTACCAAGCTAGAAGTTGCTCTCGAAGCCCCGCCGATTGGGCAGATCCGACAGCTATGCATTTTGCGCACCTGACCAAGCAAGCGCGGAGCCAGAGTCGTAGGAAAATCGGATAGCATGGCGCCACATTGTTGTAATTGCATTACCGTAATTCAAGGCGCCCACAGTTTGGCAAGGCCCGGACGCAGTGGCAAGTTGTCAGAGAACAACACCGCAACGTCGAACCTTTCCCAGCTCGACCGTATCGCCATCCTCGAAGATCAGCTCGCCTCTCAATGCGAGCGTAGCCTCCAGGGTGTCGTCGAGATTCTCAAAGCCGTGGCTTATCTCGGGGGTATAGGCCAGCCGGAGCTTTCCGCCGAAGTGCTACGCGCGAGGGCTGCCCATGTTTGCGAGGGTCTTACGCGACTCGCGCGCGAACTGGCTATCGGCGACCTCAGCGCCAAAGAGACGCAAGCCTCGCTCGCGCGAGCAGTTGCTACCGTTACCCGCATTCGTCACGAAGCGGCTTTCGATGTCGCATCACAACGCCCTCGCGCTTTTCCGTAGCGGGCACGGCACGCTTGAGCATCTGGCGGTGCTCGCGCGCGCCGTCTATATGTCCCGGCTGATGCAGTGCGCGCAGCACCCGTGCGGAACCGATCCGGTGCCATTCCGCGCCGCCGGGACGGTCCTCCATGAGTGCCTGATGCGCGCGCAGGGTAACGAGAACTGGCAGCTCTATCCGTACGAGGTCGCGCAGATCGCGCCGCTACTCGTACGGCACGACGTGCAGCTCGAAACCTGGCGCGCGGAACGGTATCACGGCGCCTGGTACCAGCTCGTCGCCGCAGCGGAGGCGGGCATATCGCCGCTCGCCGATAGCAAGGCACCGCCGGCACACTCCGAGTTCTTTGCGCTGCTGGTTTCGCGCCTGACCGAGGACGCCGGGCTGAGTCTTGCATAGAATCCGCGCGATAGCGGGACGGGAGGCGTCCACATAATCCGCTCCTAGATCATATAGTTAGGAATATTTATGACATGCAGGCTGGAAAATAACCGCACAGGATGCTTTATACAGCGCGCATTGACGGAGGGACGGATAACCATCAAATATTGTCAGATCGACATTAATTCAGACGTATCTGATGATGATTTTGTGGTCAGCCTGTCAAGCTCGTCAGCTGCACGCTTAAAGCGAATCGGGAAGCGGCGCGTATCTGCCGCCGTGGCCTTGCGTCGTAAATAGGTTGGAAAACGCTCCACAACCGGCGGAGCTTCATTCGGCATTACGGGTACAAGCAATGAATAACCGTTATTACCGGCTTGTGTTTAGCAAGCTCCGGGGGATGTTGGTCGCCGTTTCGGAAACTGCAATTGGACATACTACGAGCCAGGGAGAAACTAGCCCGTCGCCCGCGCATCGACCGATTACGCTTTTCGCCATGCGTCACGCGGCTTTCGCCGCGCTGATACTCCTCGGGCTGGCTCCCGCTCTCTCGGATGCGCAGATCGTACCGTCTGGCGCGCACGCGCCGAACGTTATCAGTACGGCAAATGGTCTGCCTCAAGTGAACGTTACCAGGCCGTCGGGGGCGGGTGTATCACTTAACACATATTCACAGTTTGACGTATCGTCTGGCGGCGCGATTCTCAACAATTCGCCCGTTAATACGAACACTCAACTCGCCGGCCAGATATCCGGCAATCCGAATTTCGGACCGAACAACGCCGCGAAGATTATCGTCAATCAGGTTAACAGTAACAATCCCTCGCAGTTGCGCGGTTATGTCGAGGTCGCGGGCCAGAAAACCGCCGCTGTCGTGATCGCAAATTCTTCGGGCCTTGTGGTGGACGGCGGAGGCTTCATTAACACCTCCAGAGGCATCCTCACGACCGGCAATCCACTGATCGACGGTAGCGGCAACCTCACCGGTTTTAACGTAACCGGCGGCATGATTACCGTCCAGGGCGCGGGCCTCAACGGTTCGAATATCGACGAGGTTGATCTTCTGGCGAGAGCCGTACAGGTGAATGCGGCGATCTACGCCAATTCGCTGAACGTTACGACTGGTTCGAACAATATCGACTATGCGAGCCTGACGCCGACGCCCGTCGCAGGCAGCGGACCCGCGCCCGGCGTCTCCATCGACGTCTCGCAGCTCGGCGGTATGTACGCGGGCCGTATTACTTTGGTGAGCAACGAGAACGGCGTCGGGGTGGCAAATGCCGGTACGATTGCCGCGCAGGCGGGCGACCTTACGCTGACGACTTCGGGCCAGCTCGTCCAGTCGGGCAAGATGACCGCGAGCGGCAACGTAGGTATCAACGCGGCAAGCGTCACGAATAGCGGTACCGTCTACGCGCAGCAGAATACTGTCATCGGCTCGACGGGCGCGGTGACCAATAGCGGCACCCTTGCGGCACAACAAAACACCTCGATCAATGCCGCGTCTCTCGATTCGACCGGTACCCTCGGCGCAGGCGTGAATAACGATGGCTCGCTCGGTAACTCGGGCGACCTCAATGTTTCGACGAGCGGACAACTCAACGCGACCGGCGAGAACGTTGCGGGCGGCAACGCTACCCTCTCAGGCAGCGGCGTCAATCTCGCGGGTAGCGAGACCGCAGCGAACGGTAACGTATCGCTGACGGCAAACGCGGGCGACCTGAACCTCGCAGGCGCGACGACTAGCGCAGGCGGCGCGGTCATAGCAAATGCGGCGGGTACGCTCGACAACGACAACGGCTCGCTGACGGGCGGGAGCGTCGCGCTCAACGCGGGCAACCTCTCGAACCAGAACGGCGATATCTCGTCGCAAGGTCCGCTTGTTGTGCAAACCACGGCGCAGGCATCCGGCCAGATCGAAAACCAGGGCGGTTCGATGGTCTCGCAGGGCGCGATGCAGGTCAACGGCGGCGCCATCGCGAACAACCAGGGGACCATGCAGAGCGCCGCCGGTCTGTCGGTAGCCGGAGCGTCGCTCGACAACACAGCAGGCCGCATTACCTCACTGAACGGCGACGGCCTCTCGGTTACGACGACAGGCCAGCTTTTGAACGCGGCAGGTACGACCGCGACCGGCGCACAGGGTGGCGTGATCGGCGGCAATGGCGCGGTGACGCTGCAAGGCGGAACGATCGCCAACCATGGCGCCGTATCGGCGCAGACGAACCTTCAGGTTACTGGACAATCAGTTGACAACAGCGGCGGCTCCCTCGGAGCCTCGGGCAATACGACGGTGAATGCCGGTTCGCATCTGACCAATAGTGGCGGCTCGATTGCGGCAGGCCAGACGGTGACGGAGAGCGCAACGACACTCGACAACAGCTCGGGAACGACGCAGGCCGCGCAGATATCGCTCAACGCGACCCATCTCGTCAATCACGCGGGAACGATTGCGCAAGCGGGCAGCGGCCCGATGAGCGCCAACGTCAGCAATACGCTCGACAATTCGGCGGGCGGCACGATCCAGACGAACAGTACGGACCTGACACTCTCGCCCGCTACCCTCGACAACGACGGCGGGACCATTGTTCACGCAGGGACCGGTACGCTGACGCTCGACGCGGGCAACGGCGCGGGGGCGATCTCGAACGCGAACGGGACCATCGAGAGCAACGGAAAGGTTGTCGCCGAGGCCAGTTCGTTCGACAACGCAGCGGGCCTCGTTCTCGGCCAGACGGGCGTGACCGCAACAGTTAGCGGCGCGCTGAACAATACAAACGGCAAGCTGCTCTCGAATACCGACCTGAGCCTCGCGAGCGGGTCGCTGAACAATAACGGCGGCGAGGTCGGCGCGGCCTCGAACGAGACGATCCAGAGCAGATCGATGACCAATAGCGGCGGCTCGATCGTCGCGCCGAATCTCGCGCTCTCGATCGGCTCTACGCTCGACAATTCGAACGGCGATATCGAGGCGAACCAGCTCGCGCTCGGCGCGACGGATCTCCTCAATCACGGCGGGACGATTACGCAGTACGGCTCCTCGCCGATGACCGTCAACGTCAGCAATACGCTCGACAACTCGAACGGCGGCACGATCCAGACGAACAGTACAGACCTGACACTTTCGCCCAGCGCGCTCATTAACGACGACGGTACGATCCTCGACGCCGGAACGGGCACGCTGACGATCACGCCGGGTAACGGCTCGGGCTCACTCTCGAACGTCGGCGGGAAAATCATCACTGCCGGCCAGATCGCGGCGCAGGCCGGGAGCCTCGACAACGCGGGCGGCGTATTCGCTGCCCAGGGCATTATCGCGGCGAACGTCGCGGGCAATATCGACAATACGCAAGGGGCGGTACGCGCGCTCGGGTCCCTTTCGCTCGCAAGCGGCGGCGCGTTGACGAACACGAACGGACAGATCCAGTCCGGTACGGGCGCGGCGGGCGATGCGAGTACGCTCGGCGTTCAGGCCGCGTCCATCGACAATACGGGTGGTCTCGTTAGCGGCCTCGGGACGGGTAATACAACCGTTCAGGGCGGTAGCCAGATTATCAACAGCGGCGGCGTCATGACGGGCAACGGCAACGTCGCCGTCGATACGTCGGCGCTCTCCAACACGCAGGGCGGCCAGGTGAGCGGCGGGAGCGTCGCCGTGCAGGCGGATACCGTCGACAACAGCGGCGGCGAGATCGGCAGTTTCGCCGGTTCGACCGGCGACGTCGCGATCACGACGACCGGCGCGATTACGAATACGAACGGACAGATCGGCGCGACCCATAACCTGACCGTCGACGCGGCGACGCTGACGGGCGGCGGGGCCTATAGCGCGGCGAACGACGTCGCGATCAACGTACAGGGCGACTTTGCGCCGACCTCCGGTTTCGCATTCAACGCCGGTCACGACCTTTCCTTTACGCTGCCCGGTACGTTCACGAATGCCGCGGCGCTTGAGGCGACCGACAACCTCGACGTTAACGCGAGCGATATCGAGAACAGCGGCGCGATGATGGCGGGCGGCACGCTGACGACGCACTCGAACACGCTGGAGAATACCGGCGCGATTGTCGGCGGCAGCATCTCGCTCAACGCGACGCAATCCATAACGAACGTGGGCCCGACCGCGCTCATTGGCGCGACGGACAGCAACGGTACGCTCGAACTGCTCGCGCCCGATATCGAGAACCGCAACGACACCACGGCGACCGACACGCAGGCAACCACCGCGATTTATGGTCTCGGTAACGTCGTGCTGGCGGGCGGCAAGGATGCGAACGGCAACTATACGAATGCGAATCTGATCCGCAACCAGTCGGCGCTGATCCAGTCGGCGGGCGACATGACGCTCGACGCCAGTCAGGTCACGAATACGCGGACGACGATGACGACGACCGGCCTGAATCAGCCGGTTGATCCAAACCTGCTGACGCAACTCGGCATCAGCCTGTCCGGCTGCACCGCCATCGACATGACCGCCTGCTCCGCAGGCAATCCGTATGTGGGCTGGACCACCCCGGATAACCCGGCTTTCCTGACCATGTTTGGCGGTGTGTACACGGTGCCGCCGCACACCGGCCAGTGGAATAGCGGCTACCAGTACACGACCTATACGGGCGTGGCGTTGGCGAACCTGATCGCGTCCATCAGCCCGCAGGCGCAGATCATTGCGGGCGGCAACCTGGACGCGTCGAAAGTTGGCCTGTTCCAGAACGACTGGAGCGCGGTCGCGGCGGCGGGGAACATCGCCGCCCCTGCTACCCTGGACCAGAATAGCTGGCAAGGCCAGACCGCGCCCGAAGTGCAGGTGACGTACTCGGGCTACTACCACTACACGAACTATGACCATAGCATTGGGGACTGGACCTTGCCGTTCGGCGACGCCCCGTTCTCTGGCTCCAATCCAGGCGGCTACCAGGCGGCGCCCGCCGATATCCGCTACTACGCGCTGCCGAGCTACGAGTCGAGCTTCGTCGCGGGCGGTACGCTTTCCGGTACCGGCGTCAATATCGACAATACGGCGGGCAATGCGGGCGTTCCTTCGCTCGATCTGGTTCCCGGCCAGTCGCTGGGCGGAGTGACGGTCGGCGGCGTCAGCGGCAGCGCGGGCGGTACGAAAGGCGGAGCGGTTTCGGTCAACGGCGGCTCGGGGCTCGTGAATTCCGTCATCGCGAGCGCGACGGCGGTCAATGTCCTGAGCAACCTGACGATTCCCCAGGGTGGCCTGTTCAGACCGGATACCGTGCCGAATGCGCCGTACCTGATCGAGACGAACCCGGCCTTTACCAGCCAGAAATCGTTTATCTCAAGCGACTACTATCTCCAGCAGCTCGGCCTGAATCCGCAGAGCGTCGAAAAGCGCCTCGGCGACGGCCTGTACGAACAGCAGCTTGTGCAGAACGAGATTACCTCGCTCACCGGCAAAGCCGTCCTCGGCCCCTATACCGACGTCCAGTCGATGTATGAAGCGCTGATGGCCTCGGGTGCGTCGCTCACCGAGTCGCTAAATCTGCCGCTCGGCATGGCGCTCTCGCCCGAGCAGATCGCGGCGCTGACGACCAACGTCGTCATCATGCAGACTGAAGTCGTCGACGGGCAATCCGTACTCGTGCCGGTCGTCTATCTCGCGAAGGCGAGCCAGCAGAACATGAACGGCCCGCTGATCGCAGCGACCGACATCGATCTGCAGAACGCGCAGACCTTCAATAACAGCGGTACCGTACAGGCGAGCAATACGCTCTCGATCCAGGGCCAGCAGATCAACAACGCGTTCGGTACGTTGCAAAGCGGCGGTCTCATGTCGTTGGCGACGACGGGCAATGTCGACCTGACCTCGGCCACCGTGAACGCGGGCAGCCTCGCGCTGAACGCGGGCGGCGACCTGATCCTCAATACCGCAGTGAATACCGTCAACCGGGTCAGCGCGACGGGCGCGACACGGACCACGACGACGCTCGGCCCTGTCGCGAACCTCAACGTAACGGGTGACGCGGCCATCGTAACGGGCGGCAACTTCGAGCAGAACGCCGGCAACCTGAACGTGGGCGGCAACCTCGGCATGGCGGTGGGCGGCAACTATGATCTCGGTTCGGTGCAGACCGGCGAGCACAAGGTGGTCGCGGGCTCGAATGGCATCTCGAACACCGATATCAACCAGACGACCGGCAGTACCGTCAACGTGGGCGGCGTCTCGCAGATCGGCGTGGGTGGCAACCTGACTGCGACGGGCGCGAATATCAATCTCGGCGGCGGTGGGACGATTGCGGCCAACGGCGACGTGACGCTCCAGGCGGCCACAGCAACCTCGACCGTCGACAGCAACAGCTCGGGCAGCGACAGTCACGGCAGCTATTCGGACTCGCAGCACCTGTCATCGGATGCGCTAACGGCGACGACGCTCAATTCCGGCAATTCGCTGACCGTCGCATCGGGCAACGATATCAACGTCATTGGCAGCACGATCAACCTCGATCAGGGGACGGCGACGCTCGCGGCAGCGAACAACGTCAACATCGGCGCGGCCACCGCGACCTATGTCGATAACTCGACAACGACGGGCAGCCATAGCAACGTATTCAGCGGCAAGGAGGCATCGCGTTCGAGCAATACGACCACGACGCTTTCGCAGGGCAGCCTGATTTCGGCGGACGGCGTGTCGATCTCAAGCGGCAAGGATATCAACGTCGCGGGCAGCACGATCGTCGGGACGAACGATGTATCACTGAGCGCCGTGCATGACGTGAACATCACCACGACGCAGGATACGAGTCAGAGCAGTTCGTCCTATGAGGAAAAGAAGTCGGGCTTCGGCGCAATGAGCGGTGGTGGATTTAGCCTCAACTACGGCACCAGCGACACGAAGGAGACGACGAACGACAGCAGCGTCACGAACAACGGCAGTCTGGTGGGCAGCACGACCGGCAACCTCTCGATTCAGGCGGGCAACACCCTGCACGTAACGGGCAGCGATCTCGTGGCAGCCCAGAATGTCACGGGCACGGCGGCCAACGTGATCATCGATGCGGCCACCAACACCTCGCACCACGACGAAACCCAGGAAACGAAGCAAAGCGGTTTCACGCTGGGGCTGGCGGGCAGCATCGGGGATGCGATCGACAGCGCGGTATCGCAGGGGCAGGCCCTCGCGAGCGGCAACAGCAATGGACGCGCCGAGGCGTTGCACGCGATTGCTGCGGTTGGCGATGCGGGCATCGCCGGCGCCGGGCTGGCCGGCGCGTCAGGACAGCCGCCCTCCATCGGCGTGAAGTTGAGCTTCGGTTCCAGCCAGAGCAAGAATACGTTTACCGAGGACCAGACGACGCAGGTTGGTTCGAACGTCCAGGCAGGCGGCGCCGCCGCGTTCGTGGCAACCGGCAACGGCACGCCCGGTAGCGGCAACGTGACCATCGCCGGTTCGAACGTCAACGCGAACGATGTACTGCTCGCCGCGAAGAATCAGGTGAACATCGTCAATACGACGAACACCGACACGACAACCAGCACGAACAAATCGAGCAGCGCGAGCGTCGGCGTGTCCTATGTCCTTGGTCAGGGATTTGGCGTCTCGGCCTCGATGTCAAACGCGCACGGCGATGGGAACAGTGACGCGGCGATCCAGAACGCCTCGCACGTAACCGGTGCGAACAGCGTTACCGTCGTTTCGGGCGGCGATACCAACATCATCGGCTCGCAGGTCAGCGGTAACCAGGTGACTGCGCAGGTCGGCGGCAACCTGAATATCGAGAGCGTCCAGGATACGACGGTTAGCACCGCACACCAGAGCAGCGCGGGTGGCGGTTTCAGTATCAGCCAGGGCGGCGGTAGCGCGAGCTTCAGCGCGCAGAATGGGCATGCGGATAGCAACTACGCCAACGTCAACGAGCAGGCGGGCATCAATGCTGGCAGCGGCGGCTTCGATGTCAACGTCAAGGGCAATACGAACCTGACCGGCGCGACGATTTCGAGTACCGCCGATCCGTCGCAGAACAACCTGACGACCGGTACGTTGACCTATGGCGATATCCAGAACCAGTCGCATTACGACGCGACGAGCAACGGTATTAGCGCGGGCGCGGGCGTTGGTAATACCGGCAAGGCTCTCGGTCCTGGCTCGGTAGGCGGCGCGGGTGGCGTATCGCCGATGATTTCGCAGAATGACAACGGCGACCAGAGCTCGACCACGCGCAGCGCGGTTAGCGCGGGCTCGATCAACATCACCAACCAGGGCGCGCAGACGCAGGACGTGGCGAACCTGAGCCGCGACACGACGAATACCAACGGTATGGTGTCAGCAACGCCGGACGTGAATAACATCCTCTCGCAGCAGGCCGACACGATGCAGGCCGCGCAGGCAGCGGGTCAGGTGGTGGCGCAGGGTATCGGCGCGTATGCGGATGCCCAAGAGAAAGCCGCTGATAAGGCTGGCGATACCTCAACCGCCGCAGCATGGACCGAAGGTGGCGATAGTCGCGCCCTGTTACAGGCAGCGGGCGGCGCTTTGATTGGCGGACTCGGTGGCGGCAGTGTCTTTACGGCGGCAGGCGGTGCGCTCGGCGCGGGTCTTACGTCGAAAATGGCGGGCCAGTTGGACAGCATTTCGAAGGGTGTAGCTTCGGATACAGGCTCGGATCTGCTGGGTAACTTGGCGGCGAACGTAGCGGCGGGTGTGGGCGGTGCGCTGGTTGGCGGCACGGCGGGCGCGGCAACGGGATCGGCAGTACAGTTGTACAACCAGATGCTAGATCCGAAAAAGAACGCTCTGTCGAAGGTGTGTAGTGGTCTATCGGCATGCGATCCTTCGCTGGCGATGGCTGCGATTAATGCAGATGGGGCGAACGCACAGGCGTCGCCGATTAATGCGATTGGGCCTAACTATGTGACGGTTGGATCGGGTAGTCTGTCAGGTGCCGTAGGAGCGGCGATGAACATTGATGACGGTACGTTGTACGGCTCCTATAGCGTAAGTCAGTCCTTTAAGCCGTCATCTTTCGCGCCCGGTGGCACGGCGACTTTAGGATGGATTTTTGGCGCTTCTGGGGCGAATGGGGTCAACGATTTTCTCAACGGAGATAGCAACCAATTCGCGGTTTCTATCCCAACACCTCTTCCTTTAAATGCAGTGGTTGCAGTTACTCACTCATATGGAGGAGCGACAGCAGTTGAGTTAGGGGTCGCTCCTGAAGGCCCGCCATCTATTTCAATTACGCCGTGGAGTCATTCTGCTCCACTTAATAAGTGAGGCAACTATGTTTCCAGGCCCGACTGACGAGGAATGGAAAAAAAAGAGTCCTGAGCAAAAAGACGCTTATAAATTATTCATGGGGGTAGTTATTGGCGTATTGTTGGTTATTTTTATGGCGAAATTGATTTCGAAGTTATTTTGAGCGCCCATATAGGAAAGGCACGCGAGATCGACGAAACCAAGGCCGACGAAGAAATCAAGTCGTAATGTGGCACCGGGCTTAAGCCCGGCTCACGTCTCTACCGAATTTACGCTATGAAAATCCAAAGAAGGCAGGCAGCGCTGCCGCTTATAGCTGTCCTTTTCGTTGGCAGCATTCTGTTGTCGGCGTGTTCCATGCTCAAGCCCAAACCTTGGGCACAAAACGATACTGAGTTGCTGGGGGACTCCGCACAAAATCTCGATCAACTCTACGGGAGCTATAAAGTCATCGACCGCGACGGTCGAGGGATCGAATGGGTTGATTCCATCACTGTGCTTCGAATGAAGGACAAACCCGTTTTCATGCTTGTCGACAAGTCTAGTAACATTGTGAATGGTTTGGCTCAGTCCATTTGCAAGTGAGGAAATTGCTGAAATGAATCCGCGTACAAGAATATTTGCAGCTATAACGGTTTTAGCCGTCTTATTGACGGTGCTTGCTGTGTTTCTTTTCAACGCGACGTTTTCCGCGCTAAGGCCTACGTCAATTAGGGTCTGTGTCAGCGTCGCTACGGCGATGTTTATTGTGCTTTGTATGTCGAGCGCTATAGCTTTTTTCCTGTCCGGCTATTTCTTTCTGACGATGGTGAATAGTCCGCAGCCCGGGCAAACCGTTTTAGATGCTCGAATGCTTAAAGGAAAGTCGCTGTTCTCCGACCACTATCTGAACGAGGAGGGCAAAATCGCCCGATCTCGTTTGTTTAGATCACTCCGTTGGTTCGGGGCCTGCTGGTTGGGAGGTGTGTGCACTGGCTTCTTGGCAGGTTGGCTCGTCGCCAAGTAAGGTTGATACGCCCTAGATTCAGTCCGTCTTTCGACTACCACGCTAGAAAGCACTGGGGGTGACGTTTCAGTCATCCCCGACTACTACGACACGTTCGCCCATGAAAATCCGAAAGAGGCTGGCGGCTCTGCCGCTCACAGCCCTGGCGTCGCTCAGGAGTTTTGCGCAACAGGTACTGACTCCTGTAGACGCAATGGCAGCCGCGCGCGCTAGTGCCGGACAGAATCAACAGGTACAGCAACGCCATGCGCAGGAGCGCGAGACGACAGTGAACGCGCCCAGTGTTCACCCAACCTCGCCGAGCAATCGGATCTGCTCGAATTGCCAGGCGAAAAGCCGTGCAGCCTTCGAATCGAAACGTTCATGCTGGACGTGTGCTGGCACGCGACCCTGCCTGATGGAGTCCGTTTGCCGGCCAGTTTTAATCGAGACAGAGAGATGATCCCAAGCACTTTGAACGCGAACGATCTGATTTCACTTGTCGTTCCTTTCTATAACGAATCTGAAGCGATTGATGCCTTTTTCTGCGCAGTCACGCCGGCTCTGCGGAACATCCCCGATGCCGACTACGAAATCGTTTGCGTCAACGACGGCAGCACTGATTCGACCTTGGAACGGCTGCTGACGGTCTGCGATAGCAACCCGCGCGTCAAAGTCGTTGATCTCTCCCGCAATTTTGGAAAGGAAGCGGCCATGACGGCTGGCATCGACGTGGCGGTCGGACAAGCGGTCATTCCGTTCGACGCGGATCTTCAGGACCCGCCTGAAGCCATACAGCTGATGGTCGCCAAGTGGAGGGAAGGGTACGACGTCGTGGTTGCGAAGCGGGCCGAGCGGCAGGCAGACACCTACGCGAAGCGCAGTACCGCGGCCCTTTTCTACCGCCTGCACAACGCGATTGCGGATGTCCAGATTCCCGAAAATGTCGGGGATTTCCGCCTGATGTCGCGCCAGGCGGTCGAAGCCCTGAAGCAGTTGCCGGAAAACAGACGGTTCATGAAGGGGCTCTTCGCGTGGATCGGTTTCAGGACGGTGGAGATCGAGTATTCCCGCCGTCCGCGCGTGAGCGGCAAGACAAAGTTTTCTGGCTGGAAGCTCTGGAACTTTGCGATGGAAGGCGTGACCAGTTTCAGCACCCTCCCGCTACGCATTTGGACGTACATCGGAGGATGTGCAGCCGCTTTCGCTGTGCTGTATTCCGCGTACCTCATGCTGCGCACCCTCGTGCGTGGCGTGGATATTCCCGGCTACGCTTCGATTATCACGGCCGTGCTGTTTCTCGGCGGCGTGCAGCTCATCGGGATTGGGGTGATCGGCGAATACGTGGGCCGTATGTACATCGAAACCAAGCGTCGCCCTGTCTACATCATCCGGAAAATCTACCAGCAATCCGGCACATGATGCGCAGCCAGCTTTTTCGTTTTCTCGCCTACGCCTGCGTCGGAGCAACGGGTACTGCAGTTCAATACGGCATCTTGTTTGCACTGGTGTCGAAGGGCACGCCAGGACCTGTCCCGGCATCGCGCATCGGCGGCGCGGCCGGCGCGGTCGTGAACTACATCTTGAACTACAAGCTGACGTTAAGAAGTTCCGATTCGCATCGCAATATCGCACCCCGATTTTTCGCTGTCGCTGGGGCGGGCGTCGCGCTGAACAGCCTGTTCATGTTTCTTCTGGTGCATCGCCTGAGCATGCCTTATCTGCTTGCGCAATGCGTCGCAACCGCCTGCGTCCTCGTAACGACCTTTGTCGTCAATTCGATCTGGGCCTTCAAAACACCACCGCGCGTGGAGTCATCGACGTCGCCTCCCGAAATCAGGCAATGGCAGAAATAACAACAACGAGCCGTCAGGTATCCGATCAGGTGGACGAAAGCTCCGCAGAGTCGAGCAGGTTCACGTTCGTGGCACTTCTGCTGGTGCACGCGTTCGTATGGACATTTGCAGCGTGGCTATCCCGCGGCAATCTGGACGTACAGGGAGACATGATTGAGAACTATGTCTGGGGTATCGAATGGCAGGCTGGCTACGCGAAGCATCCACCGCTGTTTGCGTGGATAACCGCCGCGTGGTTTAGCGTGGCACCTCACACGGACATGGCCTATTTTGCGTTATCGGCGCTGAACGCATTTGCCGGATTGCTCGGGATCGTTGCGCTGGCGAAGCGCTTCGTCCCGCTGCGCCTCGCGGCGATTGCCGGCCTTGCCATGGCCGTGTCGCCTCTCTACTCGAACCTTGCGATCAAGTTCAACGCAAACTCGGTGTTGCTCTCGTTCTGGCCGTGGACGGCGTACTTCTTCGTGCGCTATATGCAAACCCGCAGCTGGCGAGCGGCGATTGCACTCGGAGCGCTAGCGGCCGCTACGATACTCGGCAAGTATTTCTCAGTGGTGCTGCTGATCGCGCTGTTCCTTGCTGCGGTGGCGCGACCAGCCTGGAGAGGGCGCCTTTTCGAGTGCCGAATCCTTCTCGTCGCAGCGGCATGCGCGGTCGTACTGGCACCGCACATTCACTGGCTCGTGACCCATCACTTCCCGACGCTTGCCTACGCGGACAAACGCACAGGTGGCACGTTGCTGGCCGCCGTCGCGCGCTTCGGCGTGTACACGCTCGCGCAGATCGGCTATCTGGCGGTTAGCTTTGTGGTGACGCTCTTGCTGGTGCGCGGCCGGCGCGGCCAAGCGGCCAGGCTGATGGCCGCAAGCGTAGTGAAGCCCTCACTCAATCCCGACCTCTGGTGGCTCGCGCTTGGGCCGCTCATCGTCGTGGGGCTGATCGCCACCGTGGCCAAAACGCAGATGGCTTCGGTGTGGGGCATGGCGCAATGGTTCGCGATCGTGCCGCTGTGGCTGGCCGTGCTCGACCGGGCCGGCTTTGCGCTCAAGCCCGAGTGCGCGGTGCGCGTGCTCGCCGGCTACTGGCTCATCGTGCTCATGGGCACTGCTGCGGTCGGCTATATCGGCGCGCGGCGCAACACTGACGATGCAGCCGAGCCGCGCGCGGAACTCGCTATCGCTGCGCATGAGCTGTGGAACCACCGCTTCGGGCACGACATTCCGGTGGTGGCGGGCTCCATTCATGAAGCCCAGTCCATCGCGTTCTACAGCGAAGGCCATACGCAGTTCTGGGACATGTCCGAACCCGAGACGACGCCCTGGCTGAAGGTCGCCGACCTGAGCCGGCGCGGCGCACTGTTCGTCTGTCGAAAAAGCGATGCGTCTTGTATCGAGGCATCAGAGAGGATCACCGGTGCTTTGCCGATCACGCTTACCGTGAACAAGTACGCATGGCGACGCGCGCTTCCGGCACGAGACTACCTGTTATTCGTCCTGATACCAGCTCGTTGACCGCACATCCCGATCATTTGGGTCCACGAGTCTAGCGTAACCATGCTTCAACATATCCTCAAGCCATCACTAGAATGAATATCTGCACGCGTCTCGCACTTCTCCTTCCGTTGGCATCTCTTGTTCCGATAACTTCTCACGCGCAGCAGGCTCCTACTTTGGCCGACACCGCAGCAGCGGCCCGTACGAACGCCGAACAGCAACAGCAAGTTCAGCAGCAACGCGACGCGCAGCAGCGCGCGGCGACGGTCGCCGCGCCCGTTGTCCGCTCTGCCGCACCCGCAGCGGGAGAATGGCCCGTCCTGCCGGTCGAGACACCGTGTTTCCGTATCGACTCGTTCGCGGTTGACGTACCGGATACGTTGCCCGAGATCGACCGCGCGAAGGGAGCGTCGGCGTTGCCGATGGACCCGTTCGCATTCCTGCATGAGTGGCTGCGGCACTACGAGGGTCAATGCGTCGGCAAACAGAGCCTCGACCTGCTAACCAGGGGTCTGCAAGGCGTCATCCTGAGCCGAGGCTACATTACGACGCGCGTCCTCCTCCCCGCGCAGGACCTCTCAAAAGGGACGCTCAGATTCGCCCTTATACCGGGCGCTATCCGCAATCTGAAATTTGCCGACGCCAATACGCGCGGCACCCTGAAGTCCGCGTTTCCTGCGCGGGACGGCGACGTTCTCCAGTTGCGCGACCTTGAGCAAGGTCTCGAACAGATGAAGCGCGTACCGAACCAGGACGCGACCATGCAGATTGCGCCCGGTACGTCGCCCGGCGAGAGCGACGTCGTCGTTACCGTCAAGCGCACAAAGCCGTGGTCGCTCGTCGTCTCGGCGGACAACTCGGGTACCGACGAAACAGGGCGTTATATCGGCAACGTATCGCTCGGTCTGTACAACCTCCTCGGGCTGAACGACGTCCTCTCGGGCGGCTTCAATCAGGACCTCCAGTTCGGCAATCACGACCTCGGTACCCATGGCTGGAACGCCTCGTATGCGGTGCCATGGGGCTACTGGACCGGTACGCTCTACGGCTATACGAATACGTACTACCAGCAGGTTGCCGGGGTGAATCACACGTTCGTATCGAGCGGCAACGCGCACACGGCGGGCCTGAAACTGGAGCGGGTTCTCCGCCGTAGCCAGAACGACGTAACGGGCGTCGAGTTCCAGCTTATCAAGCGGTGGGGCGCGAGCTTTATCGAGGATACCGAAATACCTCAGCAGTACCGCGACAATACGTTTATCGAGGCGGGACTAACCAATCGTCATTACTTCGGCGCGGCGCAGTTCGACGGTACGCTCGCCTATCGCCAGGGTGTCGGTGGACTTGGGGCGATGCCCGATACGCCGGGTGGTCCGACCTACCGTTTCAAGATGGCAACGCTCGACGCTAACCTCTCGGTCCCGTTCGCGCTGGCCGGGCAGGCGCTGCGTTATGTCGGTACGGTACACGGCCAGTTCACCAACGACGAGCTGAACTATATCGACGACCTGACGATTGGGAGCCGCTACACCGTACGCGGTTTTAGCGGTCAGACAATGCTCGCCGCGGAAATGGGCTTCTACTGGCGTAACGAACTCCAGTACCCGCTCGGGCAGACGGGGCAGGTCCTCTATGCGGGCCTTGATTACGGCCACCTGTGGGGGCCGTCGACCGCCAATCTCGCCGGGACGCAGCTCGCGGGCGCAGCTATCGGTCTGAAGGGTTCGGTGCCATCGCGTCTGGGCACGTACAGCTATGACGTATTCGCGGGTACACCGGTCTATGCGCCCTCCGGATTTCCCGCGCCAAGCGTGACGATTGGGTTTCAAGTGTCTGGGCAGTTTTGAATAGTCAATCCGATGCATCGGAATATCTGGAGCCACGCCATGCAAAAATTTTTCCGCAATCGCAATTTGCTCGCTGTTGTGCTGGTCGCAGCTTCGCTGTCCGCGTGTGGTGGCAGCGATGACAGTCCGTCCGTCGCGACATCGTCTACGTCATCAACACCCGCGACAACATCGCCTTCGGTCGCCGTCCCAGAGTCATCGGCTCAGGTAGCGTGCAGACCGAACGGCAGCTTTACCTACTCCGGCTCGGCTTCCCAGGTGACGCCCAGCAATGGCACGCTGGCGGTCGTGGTTGTGCCGACTTTGCCAGCCGACGCTCAGAAGAACCGGAATTTCACTGCGCCTGCCGCCCCTGCTTCGAGTCAGGTACAACAGGCGAGTGGTGCATTCACGACGCTGGCCTCATCGGGTGCGGCGACCGACTGTCTTGGACTTGACCATGGCACGGTTTCGGATATTCAGGGTGTTGGTAGCGACGTGGCGATCGGCCGCTGGAACGCGGCCATGGATACGGACGGCAATACCTACAACAGTACACAGGGGGTTCACTACGCCGTCGGCACGCCGCTGTCGCTGACCGCAACAGGTGGAACGCTTGCGTGTACCCAACTGATCGCGGACACGGTGGCTAATAATGACGGCGGCACTGCGGGTACGCTCGGCACGACTTCAGCCACGCTGGATCTGGGGACGCGCACGCTCAACGACCTGAGCATGTCGATCAACGTGGCTGGTACCAACTACACGCTGACAAATACACAGGCGCCATTGAACGGCACCTCGGCCACCGGACAACTGTCGATCCAGTCGGTTGTCGTGGGGCATGACGCGACGCAGCCACTGGTCGCACTTGGCTACTCGGCCACGTTGCCGAATACGCAGGCAATTGGCGGCGTCGTGGTGTTGTCGTGCAAATAATACGGCGATCTACGCGCCGTCCGGCTTTCCCACACCGAGCGTCGCGCTCGGTTTCCAGGTAACGGCACAATTCTGAATATGCTAGAAGCGATTCCTTTCGAACCTATGAGGCTAACAGCGCGCATAGCGGGTGAAGCGAGAGTCGGGTCATGGCAAGTCTCCGGTATGGAAGTAATGCGCCCCGCCAGGCTTGACGTTCAGCGGACGTGCCGAGTGCCTGGCGCGCGGAACTGAAGCGGAGGTAACTATAGACTCGTCCGGTATAACGTTGGACGCCTGCCTTGCGCGGATTCATGACGGTTTGCCCTGTTTTTTACTACGGGAAATCCTTCTTATATCTAAGTACTGCTAGCTTCGTCGCGCTGTACACGCCGAACCCCGCCGCCGCGCGTGCGCACCCTCATCGATTTCATCGTTGCGCGGCCGCGCGGCAAAGGCCGCCAAAAGCAGCAAAAAGGCCACCTGAGCCCGCTGCACGGCCGCCACTGATACTTTTTCCGACCTTATTGACCCGGAAAAATATATTGGACGTATCACCCGTCCTCTCGCACTATTCGGTGATTTCTGGCTCACCCCGTGCACGCTGCCGGCGAGCGCGCATCACGGCGCATGGGCCAACCCGAGCACCACGACAAATCCCGGCGACCACAATACTTGAGGATAAAGATGCCTGATTACCGATCGCGAACTTCGACTCACGGCCGCAACATGGCCGGCGCCCGCGCCCTGTGGCGCGCGACCGGCATGAAGGACGGCGACTTCGGCAAGCCCATCATCGCCGTGGTCAACTCCTTCACGCAGTTCGTGCCGGGCCACGTTCACCTGCGCGACCTCGGCGCCCTGGTGGCGCGCGAAATCGAAGCCGCCGGCGGCGTGGCCAAGGAATTCAACACGATCGCCGTGGACGACGGTATCGCCATGGGTCACGGCGGCATGCTGTATTCGCTGCCGTCGCGCGAACTGATCGCCGACTCGGTCGAGTACATGGTCAACGCGCACTGCGCCGACGCCATGGTCTGCATCTCGAACTGCGACAAGATCACCCCGGGCATGCTGATGGCCGCGATGCGCCTGAACATCCCCGTGGTGTTCGTGTCCGGCGGCCCGATGGAGGCCGGCAAGATCAAGTCGCCGGCCGACGGCCAGGTGATCGCCAAGATCGACCTGATCGACGCCATGATCAAGGCCGCCGATCCCAAGGTGACCGATGCCGAAGCCGATGAAGTCGAGCGCAACGCGTGCCCGACGTGCGGCTCGTGCTCGGGCATGTTCACGGCCAACTCGATGAACTGCCTGACCGAAGCGATCGGCCTCGCCCTGCCGGGCAACGGCACCATCGTCGCGACGCACGCGTGGCGCAAGGGTCTGTTCGAGCAGGCCGGCCGCCTGATCGTCGATCTGTGCCGCCGCTACTACCAGGAAGAAGACGCGTCGGTCCTGCCGCGCAACATCGCGACGAAGCGCGCGTTCGAGAACGCGATGGCGCTCGACGTCGCCATGGGCGGCTCGACCAACACGGTGCTGCACCTGCTGGCCGCCGCGCAGGAAGCGGGCGTGGACTTCACGATGACCGACATCGACCGCATCTCGCGCAACGTGCCTTGCCTGTGCAAGGCCGCACCGGCCACCGACAAGTACCACATCGAAGACGTGCACCGCGCGGGCGGCATCCTCGGCATCCTCGGCGAGATGGAGCGCGCCGGCCTGCTCGACACGAGTTGCGGCAACGTGCACAGCGGCACGCTGGGCAACGCGATCGCGCGCTGGGACGTGAACGGCCGTGCCGACGACGCCGCGCACAGGTTCTATCGCGCAGCGCCGGGCGGCGTCCCGACCCAGGTCGCGTTCAGCCAGGAAGCCGTCTTCAACGCACTGGACCTCGATCGCGAGCACGGCTGCATCCGCAGCAAGGAGCACGCGTATTCGAAGGACGGCGGCCTCGCCGTGCTGTACGGCAACCTCGCGGAGAAGGGCTGTATCGTGAAGACCGCGGGCGTCGATGAGTCGCAATGGGTGTTCACGGGCCGCGCGCGCGTGTTCGAGAGCCAGGACGATGCCGTCGAAGGCATCCTCGGCGACCAGGTGGTGGAAGGCGACGTGGTCATCATCCGCTACGAAGGCCCGAAGGGCGGCCCGGGCATGCAGGAGATGCTGTACCCGACCTCGTACCTGAAGTCGAAGGGCCTCGGCAAGAGCTGCGCGCTGTTCACCGACGGCCGCTTCTCGGGCGGATCGTCGGGCCTCGTGATCGGCCATGCTTCGCCGGAGGCGGCGGAGGGCGGCACGGTGGCGCTCGTCAACGACGGCGACACGATCCACATCGACATCCCGAACCGCAAGATCCACCTCGACGTGTCCGACGACGAGCTGGCCCGCCGCCGTGCCGCCATGGAAGCGCGCGGCGCGCGCGCGTGGCAGCCGGAGAATCGCGAGCGTGTGGTGTCGGCCGCGCTTCAGGCGTATGCGGCGCTGGCTACATCGGCGGATCGCGGCGCCGTGCGGGATCTGTCGCAACTCAAGCGCAAGTAAGCCGCCAGGCTGCGTTGTTGTTATGGGGCGGACCGTGACGGTTCGCCCGTTTCATGGCAGCGCTTCACAACTTCACCCGCAACTTCATCGCACCCCGGCGCGGGTCACGCTGCTGTCATCCCGCCGGACCCCTCCTCCCCGTTTCGATCGACGGACCCGTCAGCAACGAACTGCGCGGTAAACGCCGCAAGCAGATCGTCCGGGTCGTCGACGAATTCGCCGAACGCCAGCGTCGCGGCACGCGCGAGCAAATCCTTTTGCAGCTTCGAACGGGTTTCGGGCGACTGAAGCATCGCTCGCACCGCAGCCCGCGTCTGCGGCCGAGCGACATCGCGTGCGTCCCGCCCGAGCATGCCGGCGGCCGCCACTTCAACCCGGAAATCGCAGGCTTCGAGCAGATCCTGCGCCTCGACGTAGACGCGCTCCGTGTTGCCCGCGTCGAAGAACTTTCGCAGAACGAAAAGCAGATCGGACGCGTCACTGGTCCTGCGGCTGCGCCGGTCTTTCCACGCGATGAGCTTGAGCAACACGAACGCCGGAATGCCGACGACCGGCACGACGACCGCTTCGCCGATGTTCACCTGCCGGGCCGTATCCACCGCCTCCTGAAAACCGAGCACGGTCATGACGATGTCGCCCTCGGGCGGCCACGCGATCTCGCCGGGCAACGCCTCGATCGCCCCGAAGGGCACGAGGTCGAGTTGCGCGCCGAAGGCATCCTCGCCGCGCCGGAAGATCAGTTTCTGCTGCTGCTTCGGGTCGCGCGTGAAGCGCCCGGTCGAAAGCAGCTCGTCGATGAGTTGCTGGTAGAACGCCCAACTGATCGCACACACGGCCACGTCGACATCGCGCGTGGCCACCGGCGCCTTGATCCCATGCAGGTGCCACATCTGGATGTCCCGCGCGGTGGCGCCGGCGAGCACGAACTGCGCGCCGAGTTTCAGGCATGCGCCGTTCACGTCGCGCAGCAGCGCGATGGTGAGGGAATCGACGGGCCTTTCGGGCGGGACTTCAAGGATTGGCATCGGCGAGGAACCTGTCATAGAGGGTCTGCGCAACCTCGTGATTGCGGCTGTCGCCCGAGGCGATCAGGTCGGCGTAGACCAGCAGAGGATGCACCACGCCGGGTTGCGGCAGATTCCACGTTTTCTCCGCTTGCTCTGGCCAGAAGGCTTCGAGCACTTCGATGTCGCCGTGATCGTCGGGACGCAGGCGGGCGGCCGTCATCAGGCGCGGCGTTATTCCTCCGTGCGCGTAGAGCGTCACCGTGGCGGGCTTGATCTCATGCGTCAGGCTTTCCGCGGCGGGCTCGCCGCCAAGGCGCGCGTCGAGATCCGCGAGATCCGGGCCCTGCCACCAGTCCATCGGCTGCTGGCTCGTGAACCGGCGCGCAGCGAGCTTCGGCCGCAGGCGGGCCGGGTACAGGCTCACCCAATCCTCGATGAGCCGTTCGCGATTGGCGATCACGCGGCCTTCCCCGCGCGGCACGACGAACCCGCGCGCGATCAGGTCGTCCATCGCGAGGTTGACCGTGTTCAGCGCCACCCCCGCGGCTTTGGCGATCGTGCGGTACGGCTGCTGCGCGAGTCCCGGCTGGGTCGCGAGCGCGAACATCACGCGCAGACCCTTCGGCGTGGTGGAGCGCGATGCCCGGGCGGTACGCGTCAGCGCGGGCTTGTCGCGCCCGACGATCATGACGGTGGCTTCGGGCTCGTCGAGGTAGACGTTGCCGGCCGTGTCCAGGAACGGGATGCCTCGCACAATCAGGTCGTCGGCGAGTTTGCGGCTTACATGCGGGGTGACCAGCATCAGGCGCCGGCCGATCCCCGGCACGACACGCCCGTTCGAGCGATGGAGCACGACGGCCGCGCCATGCGAGGCCGGGTTGCGCAGGATCGCCACCGGCATGTCGAACTGCTTGCCGGAGATGGTGAAGCGGATGGCGGCGTCCGCGACTTTCACTTTGAGGCCCGCGCTCAGGTTCGGTTCGGCGCGATAGTAGTACGTGACATCCGAAAACGCTTCGCATGCCAGGGTGAGCACCTGCTGTGCCGACACGGAAAGGCGGCCTTGGGCTGCCATCTGGAATCCTTGTGTACGTTTTTTCGCAGTGTATGCATAAAACGTACAATATGCAAATAACGTACAAAAAGACGGCGAGCGGCCGATATAGCAAGATTCCTACGTGGAGTCAGGTTCTGTGTACGCTTTTTATGCAATGTACGTTAAATACGTACGCGATTCTGAAAACGTACAGAATCCGGAAGGGACGCGGCCCCGTGTCTGCGCTAGCGAACCGCACCGGAGACGGTCGCTTCGCGCTCTCTCGCGGGGATATCGGCGAACGGTTCTGCTGGGTCGGTCGCGAGACAGCGCTCGACCTGAGCCTCGCTTCATCGGGGAATCACCGGCTGCCGCTCGTCAGCCTGGGGTCGCGCTCAGCGCGATTCAAGCGCTCTCGCGCGCCACAACGGTGAACTCGACCTTGACAGCCTTGTCGCGCATCTGTGCCACCGGTGCGGACGCATCCGCCTCAGCCGTGCCGAGCGCGGCGAGCAAAGCGTCCCCGGCACGTAGCCCGATACCGTACGCGTCCACGGAAACCGTCGTGATCGTCGGATGGCAGCATGCCGCAACCTCGAAGTCGCCGAAGCCCGCCACCGCGATATCGTCGGGCACCGACAAGCCGCGTCGATGGCATTCCATGATCGCGCCAAACGCCGACATGTCGCTCACACACATCACCGCATCCGTGTCGGGCCATGCTTCGAGCAACGCGGCGAGCGCCGGCGCGCCATGACTCATCGTGACCGGCGACTCGCCGACCCGGATCACGCGCGGCTCGCCAAGACCGAGCGCCTTGATCTGCGCCGCGTAGCCGCGCATCCGGTCGAGACCGCGCCGGTCGAGTCCGCTCGCGCCGCCGATAAAACCGATGCGCTGATACCCCTTCTCATGCAGATAACGCACCATGGCCCGCGCGGCCTTCGAATTGGAAAAGCCCACGCTCATATCGATCGGATCGCTCGGCAGATCCCACATTTCCACGACGGGGATGCCCGCGCGCTGCAGCAACGTGCGCGTTGCCCCGGTGTGGTGTCGTCCGGTGAGCGCCACGCAGCGCGGCTGATAGCGCAACATCGAGCGCACGAGTTCCTCTTCCTGTTCGAGCCGGTAGTCGGTATCGCCGAGCAGCAGTTGCAGGCCATGAGGCGCGAACGCCGCGCCCAGACCGCGCACGGTATCGGAGAAGTTGGAGCTGGCCAGCGACGGCACGAGCACGGCGACGAAATCGGATCGCCCCGACGACAACGCACCCGCCGCCGCATCGGCGACGTAGCCCAGTTCGTCGATCACCTTCTGCACGCGTTCGCGCGTGGCCTGCGAGACGTTGCCTCCCGCGAGCACGCGGGAAACGGTCATCTTCGATACCCCGGCGAGCCGGGCGACATCCGACATGCGAGGCGGCGCGGTGAGCTGGTGAGCGGGCGTTGCGCTCATACGCGGAGGCCGTGAAGTCATGGAGCTTCTATGATACCGGGTGCTCCGGCAGACGCTCGCCCGCCGCGCAACGCCGGCCTTAGCCGAGCGCCGCGGCGCACACCGACTGCACCTGACCCGGCACCGGCGAGCGGAACGAAAACAGTCCGCCTGCCAGCGGCTCTTCGCGCAACTGCTCCTGCGAGAGCCCCTTGCGCGCCGTCGTCGCGTACACGGTGCGCAAGTCGTCGCCGCCGAACGCGAGCTTGGTGACGTTCGAGCACGGAAAGGTAATCTGATCGACGAGCGCACCGCCTGGCGAATATCGTTCGATGCGAGCCCCGCCGAAGAGCGCGATCCACACGAAGCCCCCGGAATCCACGGCCATTCCATCGGGATGGCCCGTGCCCGCGATTGCCGCGAACGGGCGTTTGCCGCTCAGCGTGCCGTCGCTTGCGATATCGAACGCGTACACGACGCGGTTCATCGTGTCCCCATGGTAAAGCGTGCGGCCGTCGGGGCTCATCGCCGGACCATTGGTAATCACGTAACCGCTGTCACGCGCGACGATTTCGCCGCTTTCATCGGCCATGTACAAGGAACCGGTGGGCTCGACTTCGGCATCGTCCATCGATCCGAACCAGAGGCGGCCACGCGCATCCGCATAGCCATCGTTGAGACGATTGCCCGGCAGCTCGCCTTCGACGCGCCCGAGCAATTCGAACCGACCGGTCAAAGGCGTGAACCGGTAAAGACCGCCTTGCAGTCCGCACACGAACGTGTCGCCCGCATACGGCACGACGAAGCCGCACTGCGCGGGCGCGCTCCACGTGCGCGTTTCGCCCGTCGATACTTCGAAGCGGTGCACGTTGTGCCGCTTGATATCGACAAAGTAGACTGCGCCTTCATTGGCCAGCCACACGGGGCCTTCGCCCAGCACGGCCTCGACCGGCCATACGCAAACAGGTGTCATCGAATTCATCCGCCGTACCATCCCGCGTCGACGAAGTAATCGCGTCCCGAGCAGCGGGCCGCGTCATCGGAGGCCAGAAACAAAGCCATGCGCGCGACGTGTTCGGGGTCGATGCGCTGACGCAGGCATTGATCCGCGACGATCTTCGCTTCGCTCTCCGGCGATTGCCAGAGCTTCATCTGGCGCGGCGTACGCACGGCGCCCGGAATGATGCAGTTCACGCGGATGCCGTGCACGCCGAGATCGCGCGCGAGGCCGCGCGTGAGCCCTTCGATGCCCGCCTTCGCGGTCATGTAGATGCTCAGGCTGGGCGTCGCCAGGTGCCACGAAATCGAGCCGAGATTCAGGATCACGCCGCGCCCGAGCTTGCGCATGCCGTCCGCGACCGCCTGTGCGCAGAAAAACTGGTGACGCAAATTCACCTCGATGCGCTGATCCCAGTAGGCGACGCTCACGTCATCCAGTTCATGACGGTCGTCGTTGGCAGCGTTGTTGATGAGCACCTCGACCGGCGCGCCATGCCCAGCGATTTCCGCAAACGTGGCCTTCAGCGCATCGACGTCGCGAAGATCGCAGCGGCGAAACGACGGCGGATGCTTCGCATCGCGAAGGTTTTCCTGCAGGGCGAGCGCGTCGTGCTCCGCCACGTCCAGGAAGAATACGCGCGCGCCCTGCGCGGCGAACCCCTCGACCATGGCAGCGCCTATGCCGCTGCCGCCGCCCGTGATCACGACGGTCTTGTCGACGAGGCTTGGATAGATTGCGTACGACATCAGAATGTTCCGGATTCCAGGGTTGTTACGTGAATCGGCATGCCGGTGTCATCGCGCGTCGCCCCCTGTTCGCGACGGCACCGGCACGCTTCCTCTCATTGCCCGATGACCTCGACCTCGCTGACCATGCGCCAGTCGCGTTCGAGCGTGCGGGTTTCGCGGCCCGCCACGGTGAGTGTTTCGTTCAGATGGATGTCGCGGCTCGAACTGCCGATCATCAGGTCGAAGTCGCCCGGCTCGACGATGCGCTCGCCTCGACCATCGGTGAAATTGAGCATGTCTACCGGAAGACGCACGCGCACTTTTGCGCCCGCGCCGGCGGCGACCGGAATCCGCGCGAACGCCTTCAGTTCGCGCACGGGCCGCGCCGACGATGCGAGCTTGTCGCGCACGTAGATCTGCACGATCTCTTCGCCGTCACGCGCGCCGACGTTGCTCAGGTTGAAGCTGAATTCGAACGTGCCGTCCGCGATGGCGGCTTCCCGCGACGCGAGTTCGAGTCCGCCGTACTGGAATTGCGTATAGCTCAGACCGAAACCGAACGGATAGCGCGACCCGAAGTGATAAGCCACGGGCGTGCCGGCGCTTTTGAGCCGGTGGTTGTACGTGTACGGCACCGCGCCCGCGCTCTTCGGGACCGAAAGCGGCAGACGTCCGCTGAAATTCGCCTTGCCTGTGAGCAGTTCCGCCAGCGCTTCGCCGCCCTTCTCGCCGGGCGCGAACGCCATGATCTGCGCCGCGACCTTGTCTTCGAGGCCGCCGAGGTTGTACGGGCGCCCACCCGTCATCACGACGACGGTCGGCGTGCCGCTGTCGACCACCGCAGCGAGCAGTGCCTGCTGCACGCCGGGCAGCGTGAGGCTGTCGGTGTCCGAGCCCTCACCCACCGTGCCGGACTGGAAGAGTCCGGCCAGATCGCCGACGAACACGATCGCGACTTCAGCCTGCTTTGCCGCCGAGACCGCTGCGGAAATACCCGCCGTATCGCGGCTAATAAGTTCGTCTTCCTTATCTTCCGACATCGCATCCAGTGCGACGTCGCCGGGGAACACCGGCGCTCCTGCTCGCCGTTCCTCGATGATGTGGCAGCCCTTCGCGTGAATTACGCGGTCGTTGCCGAGCAGATCGCGCAACGCCTGCAACGGTGTGGTCATCGCCAGATCCGATTGCTCGCCGCTATTGATCAGATGCACCGGGAAGCTGTAGCCGGCCAGCAGCGCCAGCGGATCGTCGGCGGTCGGTCCGATCACGGCGACACTCGCCGCACCGTCGAGCTTCAGCGGCAGCACGCCGTCGTTGCGCAACAGAACGGCGGACTGGAGCGCCACTTCGTGCGCCACGCTGGTCGCCCCGGCGCTGCGCAGGTTCACGCGCTCCGGATCGGCGTAAGGCTTTTCGAACAGACCGAGATCGAACTTCGTGCGCAGCACGCGAGTGACGGCCGCATCGAGGGTGGCCTCGCTGATTTCGCCGCGCTCGATCGCCTGCGTCAGATGCAGCGCGCACTCGTGGCCGGGCAGTTCGACGTCGAGGCCCGCGTTGAACGAGAGCGCCGCCGCGGTCGCCGCATCGGGCGCGACGCCGTGGTGACTGTAAAGCAGATTGACCGCTGCGTAATCGGCCACGATCAGCCCGTCGAAACCCCACTTCTCGCGCAACACGCCTTCGAGCAGATCGCGGTTCGCATGGCAGGGCACACCGTCGATGTCGTGATAAGCCGGCATGACCGAGCCCGCATGCACGAGCTTCACCGCCATCTCGAACGGCAGCATGAACGTATCGTTGAGTTCGCGCGGCCCCACATGCACGGGCGCATGATTGCGCGCCCCCTCGCTCGCGGAGTGCGCGACGAAATGCTTGAGCGTGGCGAGCAGATCGCGGCGCTCGCCTTGCAGCCCGTTCACATAGTGGCAGGCCATCACGCCGACCAGATACGGATCTTCGCCGAACGTTTCTTCGGTGCGCCCCCAACGCGGATCGCGCGAGACGTCCAGCACCGGAGCGAGCCCCTGATGGCACCCGATCGAGCGCGCCTGCTCGCCGATGATCTTGCCGACACGGCCGATCAGCTCCGCATTCCAGGTCGCCGCGTAGTTCAGCGGCGACGGAAACAGCGTCGCGTCCTTCGTCATCAGCCCGACGAGACATTCCTCGTGCGCCATCACCGGAATGCCGAGGCGCGTCTCTTCCACCATTTGCCGCTGCAGCGCATTGAGCGCACGCACGCCCTCTTCCGGATCGACGGTGTGCGTGCCGAGCGGGCGCGTCACCTGTCCGAGACCGTGCTGCAGCAGCCGTTCGAGCGGCACACCCGTATCGCGCTGCGCGAAATCCTCGGAACGCGGCTGATGATGGCCATCGGCGGCGAGCTTCAGCCATACGGCGTGAAGCTGCGCAATCTTTTCATCGAGCGTCATGCGCGACATCAGGTCGGCGACACGGGCGCCGGTCGGGGCGGCGGGGTCCCGATAGAGCGGGATCTCGCTCTTGTGCTGAAGCGACATCAAAAGGACTCCTTTAAATTCAATCCGTTGTGCAATCGGCGATGTTTTGGCAAGCGCGATCAGTCGAGGCGCCGCAAGGCGAAGTCGCGATCGTCGAATACGTGACAGGCGCGGGCCGGCACGGCGAGCCGGATCGACTCTCCCCGCGTGAGACTGCTATCGCCCGCCAGCTTGGCGATCAGCGTCGCGGGTGTGCGATGACCGCCCTCGACGTGCACGTAACTGTGTTCGCCCATATGCTCGACAAGGCGCACCGTGCAGCGGATCGACTGAACGTCGCGCCCGTCATCGGCAAGATTCATGTGCTCGGGCCGCACGCCGACCGTGACCTGCATGCCAGGGCTCGTCTGGCGGCCATCGACGCGTGCACGAACGATTTCGCCCGTCGTGAGTTCGATCTCGACACCGCCTTCATCGACGGCTTTAACGACGCCCGGCAGAAAGTTCATCTTCGGCGAACCGATGAAGCCGGCGACGAAGCGGCTCGCGGGACGGTGATAGAGATCGAGCGGCGCGCCGATCTGCGCAACGCTGCCGTTGCGGTTCATGTCCGTGCCGGCCTGCAGCAGTACGATCTTGTCGGCGAGCGCCATTGCTTCGATCTGATCGTGCGTGACATAGATCGCACTCGCGTTGCCGAATTCGCGGTGCAGACGCGCAATCTCCGTGCGCGTCTGCACGCGCAGCGCGGCATCGAGATTCGACAGCGGTTCGTCGAAGAGGAACACGCCAGGCTCGCGCACGATCGCGCGGCCGATCGCAACACGCTGGCGCTGCCCGCCCGACAACGCGGCCGGCCGCCGTTCGAGCAGCTGATCGAGCTGCAACGCCGCAGCCGCGCGGCGCACCTTGCTGTCGATCGACGCCTTTCCCATCTTGGCCTGGCGCAGGCCGAACGCCATGTTCTCGTACACGCTCATGTGCGGATAAAGCGCGTAGTTCTGAAACACCATCGCGACACCGCGCTTCGCGGGCGGCACGTCGTTCATCAATTCGCCGTCGATGTGCAACTCGCCGCTCGTGATCGATTCGAGGCCCGCCACCATGCGCAAAAGCGTGGACTTCCCGCAGCCCGACGGGCCAAGGAAAACGCAAAACTCGTTCTTTCCGACCTCGAGATGCACATTGCGGATCACCGGAGCATTGCTTCCGTAGACCTTCTCCACATTGGTCAGGGTAATACTTGCCATAGCTTGTGTTCTACGCAGTTAACTTTGAAGACGCGGTAGCGACCGGATGCTCATCCCTTCAGGGACCCTGCCATCATTCCCTTGATCACACGCTCCTGTCCGAACCCGTACGCCACGATCAAGGGCAACGAGGTCATCGTGACGACCGCGAGCATCGCGGGAATGTTCGACGAGTACTGCCCCTGGAAATCCCACACCGCGAGCGGCAGCGTGCGATGCGCCGGCGTCGACGTCAGCATGTAGGCGAAGATGAATTCATTCCACAGGCCGATGCCGTTGTAGATCGCCACCGTCGCAAGCCCCGGACCGGAGAGCGGCAGGAACACCTTCCAGAAGACCGCGAACGGTCCGCATCCGTCGAGTTGCGCGGCTTCTTCAAGCTCCTTCGGAATGTGCCGCATGAACTCGGTCAGGATGAAAATCGAAATCGGCAGACTGAGCGCCACATAGGGGCCTAACAGCGCGAACTGCGTGTCGTACAAACCGAGGTTGCGCGTGAGCAGATAAATGGGCACGAGCGTCGCGTGCAGCGGCACGATCATTCCGGCCACGACGAGACCGAACAACGTCTTGTTCAGCTTGAAGCGCATGCGCGCGAAAACATACGCAGCCATCGCGCTGAACAACACGATCAGCAACACGGATACGCCGACAACAAACACGCTGTTGCCGAAATAACGCAGATACGGGCCGCGCAAAACAGCCAGATAATTGCCGAAGTAAAGACTGGACGGCAGCGCCCAGACCGGCGCGGAGAAGGTTTCCTCCTGCGTCTTCAGACTGGTGAGCAACACGAAGAAAAACGGCATCGTCGTGACGGCCAGCCAGATGAGGGCCAATAGTGGGACGCCGATTCGCACTTTGGGGAAAACACGTTGTCCTTGCAGGGTTGCCATGGTCAAACCTCCGTCGCGTAGCGGCGAGTCATTCGCATGGCAACCATTGCGACCGCAAAAACGATAATGAACATGGCCGTGCCGATCGTGCTGCCATAGCCAAGCTGAAACGAACTGAACACTGAGCGATACATATACGTCGCCATCAGCTCGGATGAGTTTTCAGGCCCGCCGCCCGTCATCACGTAGATCAGGTCGAAGTAACGCAACGAGCCGAGCACCGAGAGCAGCACCGCCGTACGCACGGTTCCCTGCAGATGGGGCAACTTGATGCGCCAGAAGATGGTCCACTCCGAAGCGCCGTCGAGCACGGCCGCCTCATACAGTTCCGGGGACATCGACGAAAGCCCGGCGAGGAAAAGGATCATGTAGAACGGCACGTTCTGCCAGCAGATCACCGCGATCGTGGATGCCAGCGAAAAACGCCGGTCGCCGAGCCAGTCCTGCGCGAGCACGTCCAGGCCCATGGCGCGCAGCCCGACGTTTAGCGGTCCGAAATTCGGATCGTAGACGTTCTTGAACAGCACGCCGATCGCCACGCTCGACATCAGGAGCGGCAGAAAATACAGAATCTTGAGGATGCGCGAACCGCGGCCCGCCTTTTCCAGCAGCACGGCAAGCACGAGCGCGATGGGCAGTTCGATCACCACGGAGGTGACCGCGAGAATCACGTTGTTTCCGAATGCCTGCCAGAAAACGGCATCGTGCGCGAGATTGATCCAGTTGGTGAGCCCCGTGAACTTCGCGTTGTTGCCCAGTCCGTTCCAGTCGACGAACGAAAGCCGCACGCTCGAAACGAGCGGATACAGCATGAACACGGCGAGCAGCACGAGCGCCGGCGCAAGAAATGCGGCAATGACGAGCCATTGCGAGGAAATGCGCGCGCGTCGCGCTGAGACGGCGGAAAGTGCAATATTCACGACGGGTGCTCCCGGCACGCATCGTGCGACGCGGCCGGGCTCCTTCATCTGACTACGGTTTAGCTACCCGCCTTCGCGGCGGCTTCCATTTGCTCGGCCGCGGCTTGCGGCGTCAGCGACAGGCCGAACAGCGCCTGCGACGTATCCTTGTGCAGCTCGCCGAGCTTCGGCGGCAGTTCCTGGTCGTACCAGAGCTGCACATTCGGTGCGTCGACGATCAGCGCCTGAAGACGCTTGAGGAACGGATCGCTCACCGCGATGTTCTTCACCGGCGGGATCTTCTTGTCGCCCACACGGCCTTCCATGGCCTTTTCGTCCGTGAGGCTCTGGATCAGCTTGAACGCCTCTTGCGGATACTTGCACTCGCTCGAAATGCTGAGGAAACCGTCGCCGACCGTACCGATCACATCGCGCGGATCGCCCTTGCCGCCCGGCACGCTCGGGAACGGGAAGAAGTCGAGCTTGCTGTAGAACGCGGGATTCTCGTTCTCGATCGTCGAGGCTTCCCAGCCGCCCATCAGTTCCATCGCGGCGCGGCCGGAGTACATCAGGCGGCGCGAGGCGCCGACGTCGTAATCGAGCCCGTTATAGCCCGGCGCGAAACCGTTGGCCTTCACCAGTTGCTGGATGTACTCGCCGGCCTTGACGAAGGCGGGATCGTCGAAGCTCCCGCCCGGCGCGCGATTGACGGCCTTGCGGAACACTTCGGGACCGCCGATCCGGTCGACGAGATACATGTAGTACATCGAACCGGTCCATTTGTTCTTGTTCGACAGCGCGAACGGCGACACGCCATGCGAATTGAGCACCTGCACGACGTGCATCAGTTCGTCCCACGTCCTGGGCGGCGTCAGGTTGTACTGCTTGAAGATGTCCTTGTTGTAGAAGATGACGGCGGCGCTCGCGTTCTCGGCTGCGACGCCATAGACCTTGTTGTCGTACGTCACCGCATTCCACGACGTATTCAGGAAGCGGTCGTGATAGCCCGGATCTTTCTGCAGATACGGCGTGAGGTCGACGATCTGGCCTGCCTTGACGTACTCGTGCAGCGGACCGCCGCCCCACGATTCGAACACGCACGGCGGCTGGTTGGCGCCGAACGCCACTTTCAGCTTGGTTTTGTAGGCCTCGTTCAGCACATGCGAGTCCTCGACCTTGTACCCCGGATCCGCCTTCTCGAAGCGGTCCGCGCCATCGCGCAGCACCTTGCTCGAAGTGGCATTGGTCTGCTGATCCCACTCGGTGATGACCTTCGCGTCTTGTGCATACGCACCAGCGGATGCTGCCGCGAGCATTGAACAGACCAGCGCCACTGCCCCAACTACCGGCCGCGCCTTCGAAAGAACCGCATGCGCCATCGATACGTCTCCTCTCATGAGTTGTTTATAGGCACTACGTTAGCCTTAACGTTACGGCATGTTAGTAAAGCGGATTCTCTAACGCTATACGGGTTAACCTCTGACGCGTCCCCTGTTTACCCGAATGCACGGCCGCGAATCGTGAATCCTGTTCCAGCCGGGCGTTTGCGGCCGCGTGGATATGCCTTTCCGGCCGCCGCCTTGTGTTCTGCCGGAATGATCGGCAAAATAGCGATAACGCTAACGCTCCACCCAAGGGTGCCAACCGTGGCATATCTCCGAATTCAGGCTGTCTCGCGATGACAAAACAAAACCCGACGCTCGCAGACGTCGCCCGTCTTGCGGGCGTCTCGCAGATGACCGCCTCGCGCGCACTCAACGGCCGCCCCGGCGTGTCGCGCGAAACGCGCGACGAGATCGCCAGGATCGCCTCGGACATCGGCTACGTCGTGAACCGCACGGCGCAAAAGCTCTCCGGCGGCCGTAACGGCATCATCGGCATCATCACGCCGACGCTCGACACGCAGTTCTCCAGCGAACTGATCCTCGGCGCCGGGCGTGCTGCACGCGCCGCCGGTTGCGAGGTGCTCGTCTACACGCTGTCCGACGAAGACCGTCGCCCGCATCACGACGTGCTGGATCTCGTGCGCCAGTTTTCCGATGGGCTGCTCGCGATCCTGCCGCGCGAATCGTTGTGCCTCGATTCGCTGGCCCGCGCGAACCTGCCCGTCGTCGTGATCGACCAGCGCGGAACGCTGAACCGCTTTCCGTCTGTTTCGGTCGACAACTACGGCGGCGCGCAACTCGCGGTCGAGCATCTGGCCGAACTCGGCCACAAGCGGATCGCATTTGTCGGCGGCAACGAATCGATCGAGGGCGTGCGCGACCGTCAACGCGGCTATCACGACACGCTGGTTCGCCGCGGACTGCCGCAAGATCCCGAACTGGTCGTCACCGGCGACCTCTCGCAAATGACTGCGTTCGAAGTGGCATCGGGGCTGCTCAAGCTGCCCGATCCGCCCACTGCGATCTTCGCGGCCAACGACCAAAGCGCGTTCGGTGTGATCGCCGCGGTACGCGAAGCGGGCTTGCGCGTGCCGAAGGACATTTCCGTGATCGGCTTCGACGACATCCCGATGGCCGAGCAGTTTCATCCGGCGCTCACGACCGTGCGCCAACCGTTCCAGCAGATGGCCAGCTCCGCGGTCAACACGTTGCTCGCGCAGATTTCCGGTATCGACGCCGCGTCGCAGCGCATCACGTTTCCTGCGGAGCTGGTGGTCCGCGACTCGACGGGCAAGGCGCCCGTCGAGCAGCAACGCGCCAGCGCGACGCCGACCGCCACGCGCAGAAGCCGCCCGCAGCGCACGGCGGTTTAACGCGTTTGATGAACCTGCGCGCCGCTCTTCAAGCGGCACGTATCACCAGACCGTCTCCACGTATGTCAATTCCCGCATTCGCGCGTCCGGCGTGACCAGTTCGCCGCCGAGCGTGCGGGCCGTGGCCGCGATCAGCCGCTGATGCGAGGTCAGCTCCCGCGACATCGAAGCGGCGCGCACCGCGATAGCGGTATCCACCGGCACGAGGCGCAGGCCCTCGATCGAGGCGAGCGTCGAAAGCCAGCTGCGGGTATCCATGGAAAGCGCGAGGCGCCCGTCGTCGACGAACTCCGCGAGGTCGAGCACGGTGACCGCCGAAATCAGGATTTCGCCGCCGTTCAGTTCGTCGTCGATGGCCTTTTGCGCGGCCTTGCTCAGTTCGCCCGATCCGCTCAACCAGTAGACGAGCGCGAGGGTATCGAGCGTGATCATCCGTTTTCGGCCTGTTGCGTCCGCGGCTCGGTGTCGCCCTTGAGGTTGAAGTGCACGATGGAGGAACGCAGCAGATCTATTGGATTCTTGCTGCGGCTTCGGTAAGGACGGATTTCAACGGTGGGCTCGCCGCGGTCGGTCACGACCACCGTTTCCCCCAGCATTTCGACGTGCCTGAACAGCTCGCACGCCTTGGACTTGAACACGGCTTTCGATACCCTCTTTTCCATCCCTCACCTCCACCTCTCAAACCTGTTGACTGCGATGCGCGGGTCTGCGGAGTCCGCAGCCGGCGACGTATGTTATCGGTAACGTCGTCACGATATCATGCGTGCGAGCAACGATTCAACTGCGTTCACACAGGGGTATTCCCGAAATATGGGAAGTACGCCCGATGGTTCCGCCCGACTGCTTAGTAAGCCTGATTACTCTACGAATGCCAGGGGATAACCCTCGGTTGTACCGGATCGCACGAGGGGCGTAACATGCACGGATGTTACCGGTAACAATTCATGATGCCGGGCAGCAGGGCACAAGCGAAAGGCACGACAGGGCCGCGCAGCCGCCCGCAAAAATCCATCTTCCCTTTATCACCCTTCAAGAGACGACCAGGATGTCCGAATTCAAACCGCGCAGGCTGAGAAGCCAGAACTGGTTCGACGACCCGGCTCACGCAGACATGACCGCGCTTTACGTGGAGCGCTTCATGAATTACGGCCTCACGCGCGAAGAGTTGCAGTCGGGCCGGCCGATCATCGGCATCGCGCAGACCGGCAGCGATCTGGCGCCCTGCAACCGTCACCATATCGAACTCGCGCAGCGCGTGAAGGCCGGCATTCGCGACGCGGGCGGCATCCCGATGGAGTTCCCGGTCCATCCGCTCGCGGAGCAAAGCCGCCGGCCCACTGCCGCGCTCGATCGCAACCTCGCGTATCTGGGGCTCGTCGAAATTCTGCACGGCTTTCCGCTCGACGGCGTCGTGCTGACGACCGGATGCGACAAGACGACGCCCGCCGGCCTGATGGCCGCGGCGACCGTCGATCTGCCTGCCATCGTGCTGTCTGGCGGCCCGATGCTCGATGGTTGGCATAACGGCAAACGCGTCGGCTCGGGCACCGTGATCTGGCACGCGCGCAATCTGCTGGCCGCGGGCGAGATCGACTATGAAGGCTTCATGGAGCTGACCACCGCGTCCGCGCCGTCGATCGGTCACTGCAATACGATGGGCACGGCGCTTTCGATGAACTGCCTCGCCGAAGCGCTCGGCATGTCGCTGCCTGGCTGCGCGAGCATCCCGGCCGCGTATCGCGAGCGCGGCCAGATGGCGTACACGACCGGCAAACGCATCGTCGATCTCGTGCGCGACGACGTGCGCCCCTCGCACATCATGACCCGCGAGGCGTTCGAAAACGCGATCGTGGTGGCGTCCGCGCTGGGCGCCTCGACGAACTGCCCGCCGCATCTGATTGCGATCGCGCGTCACATGGGCATCGAATTGAGCCTCGCCGACTGGCAGCGCCTCGGCGAACAAGTGCCGCTGCTCGTCAACTGCATGCCGGCCGGCGAATACCTCGGCGAGAGCTTCCACCGCGCGGGCGGCGTGCCTGCCGTGCTGCGCCAGATCGAGGCCGCGGGTCTGCTGCAAAAAGATTGCCTGACCGTATCCGGCCGCACCATCGGCGACATTGCCGCCGCCGCGCCGGAAGCCGACCACGAAGTGATCCGCGCGCATGACCAACCGCTCAAGCATCGCGCGGGCTTCATTGTGCTGTCCGGCAACTTCTTCGACAGTGCGATCATGAAGATGTCCGTCGTGGGCGACGCGTTTCGTCAGACGTATTTGAGCGAGCCGGGCGCGGAAAACGCCTTCGAAGCGCGCGCGATCGTCTTCGAAGGCCCGGAGGACTATCATGCACGCATCGACGACCCGTCACTCGAAATCGACGAGCACTGCATTCTCGTGATCCGCGGCTGCGGCACCGTGGGCTATCCGGGCAGCGCGGAAGTGGTCAACATGGCGCCGCCCGCGGAACTCGTGCGCCGCGGCATCGACTCGCTGCCGTGCATGGGCGACGGACGGCAAAGCGGTACGTCGGCCAGCCCGTCGATTCTCAACATGTCGCCGGAAGCGGCCGTGGGCGGCGGACTCGCACTGCTGCGCACCAACGATCGCATCCGCGTCGATCTGAATGCGCGCAGCGTCAACGTGCTGATCGACGAGGCAGAACTCGCGCGCCGCCGCGAAACGGCCGATTTTGAAGTGCCGCGCGCGCAGACGCCGTGGCAGGAGCTTTACCGGCAAATGGTCGGGCAGCTTTCGACGGGCGGCTGTCTCGAACCCGCCACGCTTTATCTCAAGGTGATCGAGGAACGCGGCGAGCCGCGCCACTCGCACTGAGAACCGGACGGCAACCAGCGACCGACGGCAAGGCGCAACACCCTCGCCTTGCCGCACCCGCAGCGCAGTTGAACCACGCTTCCACTTACTGCTCAATCGACCCATGAACGCTTCCAGCCTCTCCCACTACCTGCCGCAGGACCTCGAACGCGCGCTTCTCGTCGGACGCGTGTGGCGACACAGCGATGCCGGCGAAGGCCCGTGCGTCGTCGTCGTGCGCAACGGCGAAGTGTTCGACATCACGCGTACGGTGCCGACCACGGCCGATCTGTTCGATCACGCCGATGTCGTCGAAATCGCGCGCACAGCTCAGGGCGAATCGCTCGGCCCGGTCGGCAAGCTGATGGACGCGAGCCTCGCCGGGCAACACGGTAGCGGCCCCTACCTGCTCGCACCGTGCGATGTCCAGGCGATCAAGGCATGCGGCGTGACGTTCGCGGTGAGCCTGATTGAACGCGTGATCGAAGAGCAGGCCGGCGGCGACCCCGCTAAAGCACAAGAAGCGCGCAACGCGATTACTGCGCTGATCGGCACCGATCTGTCGAAAATCCGCCCGGGCTCCGAAGAGGCCGCGCGCCTTAAAGCCGAACTCGAACGCCGCAATGCATGGTCGCAGTACATGGAAGTCGGCATTGGTCCGGATGCCGAAGTATTTTCGAAGTCGCAGCCGATGTCGTCGGTCGGCTTTGGCGCCGACATCGGCCTGCATCCCGCGTCGGTCTGGAACAACCCCGAGCCCGAAATCGTGCTCGCGGTCAGCAGCAAGGGCGACACGGTCGGCGCGACGCTCGGCAACGACGTCAACCTGCGCGACATCGAAGGACGCTCCGCGCTGCTGCTCGGCAAGTGCAAGGACAACAACGGCTCGTGCGCGATCGGCCCGTTCGTGCGCCTGTTCGACGAGCACTTCACCATCGACACCGTGCGTCAAACGAGCGTGTCCCTGCGCGTGGAAGGCCGCGACGACGAATTCGTGCTCGAAGGCATCAGCCATATGCGCGAAATCAGCCGCGACCCGCTCGACCTCGTCAGCCAGACCTGCGGCAAACACCACCAGTACCCCGACGGCTTCATGCTGTTCCTCGGCACCATGTTCTCGCCGATCGAGGATCGCGATGCGCCGGGCGGCGGCTTCACGCATCACCTCGGCGACGTCGTGACGATCTCCGCACCGCCGCTCGGCGCGCTCGTGAATACGGTGCGCCTGTGTACCGAGATCACACCGTGGACGTTCGGCACGCGTGCGCTCTACCGCAATCTGGCCCAGCGCGGACTGTCGGGAGCGCAATGAACCGGCCCGGAGATCGAGGCACGTTCATTGCGGCATCGACATGACCGCTTCATCACTGATCCCACTGATCCATTCGATACCATGAACCCGTTCGCAAATTACATCGCAGGCGAATGGCTCGCTTCGGAGCGAGTCAAACGCAATGTCAACCCGTCCGATCTCGACGACGTGATCGGCGAATTCGCGCAGGCCGACGCTGAACAGACGCAACGTGCGATTGCGGCCGCGCGCGCGGCTTTTCCGAAATGGTCCCACAGCACGCCGCAGCAGCGCTTCGATCTGCTGGACCAGGCGGGCAGCGCGATCCTCGCGCGTAAATCGGAACTCGGCGCACTGCTCGCGCGAGAGGAAGGCAAGACGCTCGCCGAAGCGATCGGAGAAGTCGGCCGCGCCGGACAGATCTTCAAGTTCTTCGCAGGCGAAGCATTGCGGCTCGGCGGCGAAATCGTGCCCTCGGTGCGCCCCGGCATGAACGTCGAAATCTCGCGCGAACCGCTCGGCGTGGTCGGCCTGATCACGCCGTGGAATTTCCCGATCGCGATTCCCGCGTGGAAAATCGCGCCTGCGCTCGCGTTCGGCAACTGCGTCGTCATCAAGCCGGCGGACCTCGTGCCCGCCAGCACCTGGGAACTCGTGAATATCATCGCCGATGCGGGTGCGCCAGCGGGCGTCATCAATCTCGTGATGGGCAGCGGCTCGGTGGTCGGCGAAGCGCTCGTCCAGTCGCCCGACGTCGATGCGATCAGCTTCACGGGCTCGGTGGCAACGGGTCAGTCGATCGCGGCTAAATGCGTTGCGCTCAGCAAGAAATTCCAGCTCGAAATGGGCGGCAAGAACCCGATGGTCGTGCTCGACGATGCAGACCTCGACGTCGCCGTCGAAGCGTGCGTCAACGGCGCGTTCTTTTCGACTGGCCAGCGCTGCACGGCATCGAGCCGCCTGATCGTGACGGAAGGCATTTACGATCGCTTCATCGAAGCCGTGAAAACGCGCATGAGCGCGCTGCGGATCGGCAATGCACTCGACGCAGCGACGCAAATTGGACCGGTCATCGACGAAAGCCAGCTCGCGCAGGATGAGCGTTATATCGCCATCGCGCGCGAGGAAGGCGGAACGGTGTTTGGCGGTCAACGCGTCGAATGCGCGACGAAGGGCTTTTTCCTCGCGCCAGCATTGGTGACCGAAACCACGTCCGATATGCGGATCAACCGCGAAGAGGTTTTCGGACCGGTGGCGTCGGTTATCAAGGTGAAGAATTACGAAGAGGCACTGGCCGTCGCGAACGATACGCGCTTTGGACTTTCAGCGGGTATCTGCACCACTTCGCTGAAGTATGCGGCTCATTTCAAGCGTCATGTGCAGGCCGGGATGGTGATGATCAATGCGGCGACCGCGGGCGTCGATTATCACGTTCCGTTCGGCGGACGTAAAGGATCGAGCTATGGGCCGCGTGAACAAGGCAGTTACGCGAAAGAGTTCTATACGACGGTGAAAACCGTCTATGTGAATCCGGGCGCGGTGTAAGCGGTATTGATTGCGTGCTTGAGCCGGTGTGTCGTCAGAGTTCGATCCAGCACGCCGGCCTCTTCACAAATTAAAGGCCGTCAAGGCAGAGCGAAACGCAGCGAACCGGCGATGCGATTCCACGCATTGATGGCAGCGATCGCCGTGGTTAGTGCGGCCAACCCGGTTTCGGAGAAGTGGTTAGCCGCTCGCTCATAGGCATCGTCGCCGATATGTTGCGCGGCCATGCAGGTCAGGCTTTCAGCCCAGTCGAGCGCCGCGCGCTCGCGCTCGTCGAAACAGCTTGCGTCGCGCCAGGTCGCGAGGAGGCTGGTCTGGATTTCCGGCACGCCAGCCTGGCGTGCCCAGTCCAGATGCAGCTTGAGGCAGTACGCACAGCCGTTGATCTGCGATACGCGGACTTTGATCAATTCCGTCAATCGCTTCTCGATACCCGCTTCGTCCACCGCTTTGCTCAGGCTTCGCAGCGCCCCCGCGGCTCCGGGAATCGACTTCTCGAAGGTCGTCCAGCTCATACGCGGTGCGAGTGTCGCAGGGCGGTGATCGCGTCCGGTTTCAGTGGTCATGTCAGGCCTTGGGCATTAATATCAGAGTTCTGATAATCATGATATTCGAACTCTGACAACATGCGCAAGAAAAGCCATGAAGACGTATCGCCGTCCGTACCCGATATCGGGCACGGCAAACGCGGTGTCGAAGGGCATATCGGTTACCTGCTGCGTCAGGCCCATTCGGTTCACCGGACCCGGATGGAGCGTGCTTTAGCGGCTGACGGCGTGACGCTGCCGCAGTTCTCCGTGCTGGTCATGCTCGCCGCCTATCCGGGCGCATCGGGCGCGGAACTGGCCCGCTTGTCGATGTTGACGCCTCAGACGATGAATGTGATTCTCGCGAACCTTGAACGTGACGGCGCGATCGCGCGTCGGCCGCATCCGGATCACGGCCGCATACAGATCAATGAGGTAACGAAGGAGGGTAACGCCCTGCTGAGTCGATGCAAGCGCGCGGTAAAAGGCGTGGAAGCAAACCTGCTTCGGGATTTGACCGCCGACGAGGAATCGGTCGTTCGTCGTTGGCTCGTCAAGGTGGCTCGCGATGACGATATGTCTGCCGTGTCCAACTGACCTGCGTGGCCAGGGGAGCGACAGCGCATCGCCCCCGCCTTCACGTCACTCGCTCTTTTCGACCCAATCCACGAGATTGTTGCGCAGGGTGACGATCCCCTTTTGCATCCGCTCGAAGTCGTCTGGCGTGAGCCCCATCGTCGCAACGAGATCCATGCTCAAGGTCTTTTCGCGCAAGCGCCGACCGGCCGCTCTATGTCTTTGCACGAAATGCGCGCCCGAGACGATGTGCGATCAGCGCGGCAATATGACCGTATTACGACAATCCCGGCAGCACCTGCACGAGCAAAGCGCGACTGAATGCCGCCGCGGGGCCCGCGCGGCGGTCCACTCATTAAATCCGGGTGACGTGCTTAATGCACCTTGGCGGCTGCCTCGTGCGCGAGCAGACGCCGAGCCTGCTGATCGCCCTTGGCCGCTTCCTGCGCGGTCTGAACGGAGGTCTCCGTTGCTTCCGCGAGCATTGCGCGTGCCGCGTTGCTGATGCTGACCGAATACGACGACGCAGGCGTGCTGCTGCTCGCCCCCTTGGTCGAAGACGCGCTCGTGCTGGAGGCCGGTGCCGGTGCCGCTGCCGCCCGGCCCGAGCTCGACGTCGCCGACTGGCCTGTAGCCTGCGCGGTATTTTGATTCACTGCCTGAATGGACATCTGACTTCTCCCCATAGAAGATGTGTGTACGGCGCCCAATCTATCGGCCGCGATTCGTCACACGCGAGGAGTATATTTTTTCTGGCTGCAGATGTTCTTAAGCCTTTTTAAGGCTCGGCATAAATCAGTCTTGCGCGCGGACGAATAATACAACGCAACCGCCCGCGCGCCGAACACATCGGTTCTTGTTGTAAGAGAATTGAATGCCATCCGTACCTCACGCAGTTGCGGATTGGGCGGCTTGTTCAGTGCGGTCGTCACGTCGACCGTCGATTGAGGCGCACGAGTTTCAGTCGCGTGCCGCATTGCTTCCACGGTCGGGAATACCGGCTCACAAAAACGTTGCCTGATTGCAGCGGGTCTTGCGGACCACACCGGCCAGCGCGCCGACACATGATTCACTCTGCAAACGCAGGTATGTGGCCAATCCTTTTCCGCCGGATGCGGATTGGCCACATACCATCACCCCATAACGCCCCGCTACTGCCCCGCCGCCTTCACACTCAGACTATCGGTCACGCTGCGAACGCCGCTCACGCCCTGCGCTGCCGCGTGCGCGAGCGCGATCTGCCCTGCCTCCGGCACCGACCCGCCAAGCGTGACGTCGCCGCTTCGCGCGATCACGACGATCCGGCCTGAATCCAGTCCTTTTACGCGCACGAGCGCACGACGCACCTGCTTCGCGAGCAGCCGGTCGGCCTTGCGGATCGCCCTGCGGTTTTGCGCAGGAGTCGTCGCGGGCGCAGCCGCGGACGCGGTGGCGCCAGAATCGCCCGGCTGCTGTGCATACGCACCCGGCGCGCCGATTGCGGCGGCGAGCAGCACACCCGCCGTCCATTGAACCAGTCTGTTCTTGTTCGATTTCATATGACCTCGTTTATCGGGTGAGCGATTTTCGTACCGTCTCGCGGCATGAATCAGAAAATATGGCGGATACCGACGTTCACGCCGGTCGTCGTCCCCTGCGGGCTGAAGAGCGCGTCGTTGACCGAAAGCCCCGTGTTCATCGCGCCATGGTTGTTGACCACCGCGACCTGCCCAAAGAGCGTCGTCCGGTGTGACAGGAAATACTGTGCGCCGAGCGCGCCCATCACCGAATGATTGGTCGTGTCGTTGCGGTCGCTCACGAACCAGACGCCGCCGTTGAAGTCGAGGTCCGGCATGGCGAGGAAGTCGAGACCCGCGTCATAGACGTTGCTGTTGAATCCGCCCGCCACCTTGTAGTTGGTGAACGACGCCTTCGCGGTCAGCTTGCCGATTTTGTACGACGCGCCCAGCATGCGTCCCACGAACGCGATATTGGTCGGCGGCGCCGTGTTCACCGTGCCGCCGCTGTTGCCGTTGTAGAACGCGCCTTCGACCATCACCGTGCCGTTGTCATATTTGAGGTTCACGGAGTACTGGCGGCCCGACTGGAAGTTACCGGCCACGCCGCCGAACGCGAACATCGCGCTGCCCGAAAAGCCAGCGACGACCGGGCTCGCATACGATACGGCGTTGGCATTGAAGACACCGGTGCCGAGCACGTGATCCAGATAGATCGGCAGGCTGCTGCCGAACTGCGACAGCCCGCGCGGATCGAGATCGTACAGCGTATTGAAGAACGGCGAGAACTGCAGGCCCAGCTTGAGCGTGCCGAACGGGTTCGTGAGGCCGACGTAGGCCTGGCGGCCAAAGAGATTACCGTTCGAATTGTTGAAAGCGCCGTTCGCGACGCTAAAGCCGCTCTCGAGTTTGAATATCGCCTTCGCCCCGCCGCCCAGGTCTTCCGTGCCGGTCAAACCGAACTGCGTCGGCGCCGAGCCACCGTCGACAAACGAGAACTGCTTGCCGCCATTGCCACCTGTCGCCGCATCCAGCGTCTTGCTCGTGTACAACAGCCCGCCATCGACGACGCCGTACAACGTCACGCTCGATTGCGCGTGTGCGGCGCCCGAGAGCAGCAGGCTTGCGGCTCCGGCGATCCCTGCCATGCGGAAATTTCGTTGACTGAACATCCGGTTGTCTCCTTACCTTCAGATCATGCGATCTGTCGTTTTGTTGTCTTTAGTACTGCTTTATTTTTAAAACATGCATAACCCTGCAACCCGATTTCACTGCTATTCGATTAAATGGCGCGTCACAAGATCGTTGAAGCGGTTGGCGTGCTCGATCTGCGTCCAGTGTCCGCATTGCCCGAATACGTGCAACTGCGCGCGCGGGATCAACTCGGCGAGACGCAGCGAGTTGGCGAGCGGAATCACACGGTCCTCACGTCCGTGCACGATCAGCGTCTCGTTCGGCAGCGCGCGAATCGCGGCTTCCGGGCTCGCGAGCGCGTCCACCCAGCGTTGCCGCGGCGCCGGGAACATCGCGGCGAACGACTCCTGATAGCCGGGCCGGATGCTCGCTTCGTAGCGTAGCTTCGCGAGTTCGTCGCTCACGAGCGTACGGTCGAACGCGAAGATGTCGAGCAGCGCGCGCATGTTCGCGATTGACGGCGTGTAGCCCCACACCGCATCGAGCCCTTCGGTGAGCGGAAACGGCACGCCCGCGCTGCCCATCAGCACGAGCCGGCCGACGCGCTTCGGCGCGCGGAGGGCTAACGCCAGCGCGAGCGCGCCACCGAACGAATTGCCGACGACGTGCGCGCGCTCAATCCCGAGCGCGTCGAGCAGGCCCGACACGTGCGAGACCCACGCGTCCATGGCGTAGCGGAACCCCTGCGGACGCGCCGTTTCGCCGAAGCCGACGATGTCCGGCGCGATCACGCGGAACCGCTTCGCAAGCGCCGGCATCGTGAGCCGCCAGTTCGCCCAGGCCGTCACGCCCGGTCCCGAGCCGTGAATGAGCAGGACGGGCGGCCCGTCGCCGAGGTCGTGATAGTTCGTCTGGATGCCGTCGACCATGATGCTGCGGCCGATTTCCGGATTGGTCTGCATGCATTTTTCCTGTGGGTTGGGCACGTGCGTTGATCAGCGTCCGCGCTTTTTCGCGCTCTGCCCGGCAATGCCGAAGTGCTCCTTCGGCATTTCGATGATGAGCACGCGCACCGATTCCAGTGGCGCATCGAGCGAGCGATGAATGGCGTCGCTCACTTCGGCGATCAGCCGCTCCTTCTTTTCGTCGTCGCGGCCTTCGAGGATGTACAGATGGGCAATGGGCATGATGGTCTCGTCCCCGGATGACTCAGATGAAGCGCAGGCTCGTCGAGCCCATGCCCTGCGCGCGCAGCGTGACGTTGTCCCCCGCCGCGACCGCCACCGCTTCGGTGATGCCGCCCGACAGGATCAGGCTGCCCGCCGGAATCGATTCGCCGCGCGCGCCCAGATGGTTGGCGAGCATCGCGATAGCCGCCGCCGGATGGCCGAGCACCGCCGCACCCGCGCCGAACGCCACCGGTTCGCCGTTCTTCTCCAGCACGACGCCGACCGTGCGTAGATCGACGCCCTCGACGGCGAGCGGCTGACCGCCCACGACGAAGCGCGCCGCCGACGTGTTATCGGCCACGACGCTCTTCAGGTCGAAGCGGAAGTCGCGGTAACGGCTGTCGATCACTTCGATGCCCGGAATCACGAAGTCCGTCGCGGCGAGCACGGCGCCGATGTGACAGCCCGGCCCCCTTAGCTCCGCCTTCGTGACGAATGCGATCTCTGGCTCGACCTTCGGGTGAATCAGTTCGGCCGCCTTGCACGTGCCGCCGTCGGGTAGCCCGAACGTATCGACGAGATAGCCGAACACCGGCGTTTCGACGCCCATCTGCCGCATCTTCGCGTGCGAAGTCAGTCCCGCCTTGTAGCCGACGATGCGCGCGCCGCGCGCAAGCTGTCGCCTGCGTATCGCATCCTGTACCGCGTAAGCGTCGTCCCAGTCCATGTCTGGATGCGTGTCGGTGATCTTCGGTGTGTCGCGCGCTTCGAGCGCGCAGTCGTCGAGATGCCGGGCCAGCGACCCGATCGTTTCGTTCGACAGCTTCATGCGGCCTCCTGGTTCTTCGCGTTGCTCTCGCCGGCACGTTCCCGACCCTGGCGCGCGAGCGTGAGCGCGGTGTCCTCGATCATGTCCTCCTGGCCGCCGACCATCTTGCGCCGCCCCAGTTCGACGAGAATCTCGCGCGACGGCACGCCATACTTCGCGGCGGCGCGCTTCGCGAACAACAGGAACGAGCCGTAGACGCCCGCATAACCGAGCGTCAGTGCATCGCGGTCGATGCGGATCGGGAAGTCCATCATCGGCACGACGAGATCTTCGGCGACGTCCTGAATCTTCCACACGTCGACGCCGGTCTCGATGCCCATGCGGTCGCACACGGCCACGAACACTTCGAGCGGCGTGTTGCCGGCGCCTGCGCCGAGGCCCGCCGCCGCGCCGTCGATCCGGTTCGCGCCCGCTTCGATCGCGGCGAGCGAGTTCGCAATGCCCATCGCAAGGTTGTGATGGCCGTGAAAGCCCAACTCCGTCTTCGGATCGAGCGCGTCGCGCACCGCACCGAGGCGTGCCTTCACGTCGTCGGGCAGCATGTAGCCCGCCGAATCGGTGACGTAGATGCAGTTCGCCCCGTAGCTCTCCATCAGCTTCGCCTGCTTGACGAGCCCCGCGGGGTCGTTCATGTGGGCCATCATCAGGAATCCTACGGTGTCCATGTCGAGCTTTCGTGCGAACGATATGTGCTGCTCCGACACGTCCGCCTCGGTGCAGTGCGTTGCGACGCGGATCGTATGGACGCCCAGCTCGTGCGCCATTTTCAGGTGATCGACGGTGCCGATGCCCGGTATCAGCAGCGCCGACACTTTCGCGCGCGCGAGCAGCGGAATGACGGCGCCGAGATATTCCTCGTCGGTGTGCGCGGGAAAGCCGTAATTGACCGACGAGCCGCCAAGCCCGTCGCCGTGCGTAACCTCGATGAGCGGCACGCCCGCTTCGTCGAGGCCGCGCGCGACCGAGCGCATCTGGTCGAGGGTCATCTGGTGACGCTTCGGATGCATGCCGTCACGCAGCGTCATGTCGTGAACGGTGATTCGCTTGCCCTTGAGATTCATGTCTGTTCCGTATGTGTCCGGTCGTTGTCGTGTGAAGCGCGGCGATGCGCGGTCTGAATGGCGGGCCTCAGGCGGGCGCGCTCTCGACCGGCGCGAGCGTGATGCGGCCCGCAAGCAGCTCTTCGGCGAACATTTCGGCGGTCCGCGCGGCGGCGGCCGTCATGATGTCGAGATTGCCGGCGTAGCGCGGCAGGTAATCGCCGAGCCCCTCGACTTCGAGGAACACCGACACGCGATTGCCGTCGAACACCGGTCCGTTCACGAGCCGGTAGCCCGGCACGTAGCGCTGCACGTCGGCAATCATCGCGTTGACCGATTCGACGATGCGCGCCTCGTCGGGCACGCCCGCGGTCAGGCAGTGCACGGTGTCGCGCATGATGAGCGGCGGCTCGGCCGGGTTGATGACGATGATCGCCTTGCCCTGCTTTGCGCCGCCGACCTTCGCGACCGCCGACGCCGTGGTCCGCGTGAACTCGTCGATGTTCTTGCGCGTGCCGGGACCGACCGAGCGCGACGACACGGTCGCGACGATCTCCGCATAATCGACCGGCTGCACGCGCGAGATCGCACGCACCATCGGGATCGTCGCCTGGCCGCCGCAGGTCACCATGTTGACGTTCATCTCCTGCCGGCCGATGTGCTCCTTCAGGTTGACCGGCGGCACGCAGTACGGCCCGATCGCGGCCGGCGTGAGGTCGATCATCATCACGCCGAGCGCGTTGAGCTTGCGGCTGTTTTCCGCGTGAACGTAGGCGCTCGTCGCGTCGAACGCGATCCGCACGTTGTCGGCCAGCACATGCGGCACGAGCCCGTCCACGCCGTCGGCGGTCGTCTTCAGGCCGAGTTCGCGCGCCTTTTTGAGGCCGTCCGATTCGGGGTCGATGCCGACCATCCACACCGGTTCGAGCACGGGGCTGCGCATGAGCTTGGCGAGCAGATCGGTGCCGATGTTGCCGGGCCCAATCAGCGCGCAACGAATTTTCTGTGTCATGAGGATGTCCTCTTGCCTGTCATTGAATGCGGTAACGATGAAACGCAGCAGGCCGTTCAGGCGAAGCGCACCGAACACGCGCCGAGGCCGCCGATCGACACGCGGAAGCTGTCGCCCGCCTGGATCGTCGCCATCGCGGCCAGCGCGCCGGAGAGCACCACCTCGCCGGCCTTGAGCGGAATGCCGAACTGCCCGAGCGTGTTGGCGAGCCATGCGATGGCGTTGACGGGCGAGCCGAGCGCCGCCGCGCCCGCGCCGGTGCCGATCACTTCGCCGTTCTTTTCCAGCACCATCCCGCAGGTCGCGAGATCGACGCTGCGCGGGCTCACCGCGCGATCGCCGAGGACGAACACGCCGCACGACGCGTTGTCCGCGACGGTGTCGCCGATCTTGATCTTCCAGTCGCGAATGCGCGAATCGACGATCTCGAAGCACGGCATCACGCATTCGGTGGCGGCGAGCACCATCGCGTTCGTGACACCCGGTCCCATCAGGTCGCGCTTCAGGACGAACGCGATCTCGCCTTCCGCCTTCGGCTGGATCAGCGTGTCGAGCGCAATGCGCTCGCCCTCGCCGTAGACCATGCCCGAAAGCAGATAGCCGAAATCGGGCTGATAGACGCCGAGCATGTCCATCACCGCCTTCGACGTGACGCCGATCTTCTTGCCGACGACGGTCTCGCCGGCATCGAGCCGGCGCTGTACGAAGCGCTGCTGAATGCGATACGCGTCGCTCACCGTGAGGTCTTCGTGCTGCGCGCTCAGTGGCGCGATGGCTTCGCGGGCGACGAACGCGTCGTAGAGCCGGTCGCCCAATCGTTCGATCAACGTGGTTTCCATATGCAATCCGAAATAAATTCAGGTTTTCGTCAGAACTTCACGCAGACGTTCTTGAGTTCGGTGTAGAACTCCAGCGAATGCACGCCGCCTTCGCGGCCGATGCCCGACTGCTTCGCGCCGCCGAACGCCGTGCGCAGATCGCGCAGGAACCACGAGTTGACCCACGCGATGCCGACCTCGATCGACGCCGCGACGCGATGCGCGCGCGAGAGGTTGCTCGTCCAGATCGCGGTGGCGAGTCCGTATTCGTTAGCGTTCGCGCGGCGCACGACTTCCTCTTCCGAGTCGAACGGCATCACGAGCGCGCACGGGCCGAAGATCTCTTCGCGCGCGATCGCAGACTCGTCGCCGAGGCCGGTCCACAGCGTCGGCTGTACCCACGCACCGTCGCGCAGTGCCGCGGGCATATCCGGGACGCCGCCGCCCGTCACCACCGTCGCGCCGAGTTCAACGGCCTTGCGGTAGCAGGACAGCACCTTGTTGCGATGCTCCTCGCTGATGAGCGGCCCGATGCCGGTCCCGGCATCTTCAGGCCGGCCCGGACGCAGGCGCTCGGCGCCCTCCTTGAGCGCGGCGACGAAGCGCTCGAACAGCGGCCGCTCGACATAGACGCGCTCCGTGCCGAGGCACACCTGGCCCGCGTTCACGAAGCACGAGCGCAGCGTCCCTTCGATGGCCGCGTCGAAATCGCAGTCGGCGAATACGATTGCCGCGTTCTTGCCGCCCATCTCCAGGCTGACCGGACGCGCGCCGTCCGCGGCGGCCTTCATGATCGCGGCGCCGGTGCGCGTCTCGCCGGTGAACGTGATCGCGCTCACGCCCGGATGCGTCGTCACGAATTCGCCCGCCGAGCCGGGCCCGAAGCCGTGCACGACGTTGTAGACGCCGCGCGGCACGCCCGCCGCGTTCATCACTTCGCCGAGCAGCGCGGCGGTCTGCGGCGTCTCTTCCGAAGGCTTGACGACGACCGTGTTGCCGCACGCGAGCGCGGGCCCGACCTTCCATGTCATCAGCAGCAGCGGCAGGTTCCACGGGCAGATCACGCCGACCACGCCGACCGGTCTGCGGATCGCGTAGTTGAGCGCGCCCGCGCCGTCCGGTGTCGCCATTTCGAAGGTCTCGCCCGGCACGTTCTTCACGACGTCGGCGAAGATCTTGAAGTTCGCCGCGCCGCGCGGGATGTCGATGTGGCGCGCGAGGCTCATGGGCTTGCCCGTGTCGGCCACTTCGGCTTCGAGAAAATCGTCGAAGCGGCGCTCGATGCCGTCCGCCACCGCGTACAGCAGATCGACGCGCTGCGCGATCGTGATGCGCCCCCACGGCCCATTGAGCGCGGCACGCGCGGCGCGCACGGCGGCATCGACGTCCTCGCGGCTCGCCTCGGCCACGCGTGCAATCACGGCGTTGTCGAGCGGCGAGCGTTTGTCGAACCAGCGTGCGCCATCACGGTATTCGCCGTCGATGAAGTTGCGGACCGGTTTTGCCTCAGCAACGCGGCCCCCGCCTGGGCTTGATACGCCGCTTGTCGCGGCGGTCGGTTTTGTGTCGTACATGATCGTTTCAACCAGGTTGTCGTGATCGAGGAGTAAAAAAAGACCGCCGGTTACGGACCGGCAAGCCCGAGCGCGTCGAGACCCGCACGCGCACAAGCTTCGTCCTGCGCTTCGCTGCCGCCGGACACGCCGAGACCGCCGATAACACAGCCGTCCTCGACGACCGGCATGCCGCCGCCGAACGCGACGAACCGGGGACGCAGCACGATGCCCTCGCGCACGGCCGCCGAATGCGCCTGCAACGCGTCATGCCAGCGACCGGTTGGCAGTCCGAAACTCACCGCCGTGTACGCCTTGTCGATGGCGATGTCGATCGAATGCAGCGGCGCGCCGGGCATGCGGACGAACGCGGCGAGGTGGCCCGCCGCATCGACCGCCGCTGCGTTCACGCGCACGCCGAGCCGTTCGGCCTCGCGCACGGCGGCCTCGACCGCGCGATGCGCGGCGGGCCAGTCGATCACACGCGACTCGACGCTATGCAGGCAAACCGTCTGTGTCATCGCGCGCCGTCCATCAGGTGTAAACCGTCGTGAAGGCTTCGTTGAGTTCGCCCGAGTGATAGAAGATCGCCCGGCCGATCTCTTCGCCCGTCCACGTCGTGACCGGACGGTCCGGCTGCGCGAGATAGCCGAGCCCCGCGAAGGTCTCGTTGCGGTTGCCGCTCGGATCGAAGAAGTAGATCGTCGTGCCGCGCGTGATGCCGTGGCGCGTCGGCGCAACGTCGATCTTCACCCTGTTCTTCGCCATCACGTCGGCGGACTTCAGCACGTCGGACCACTCATCGAGGAAGAACGCAATGTGGTGCAGACCGTTGCGCGGGCCGCCGACGAACGCGATGTCGTGCGGCGTCGAACTGCGGAACAGCCACGTCGCGACCTGGACCGAGTGATCGTCGCCGACCATCAACTGCTCCGACAAATAGAAGTCGAGGCAGGCCTGCACGAAGCGCGTGTTGTCCGCGACGCGATTGATGCCGCGTTCCGGATCGAACTCGCACATCAGCAGGACGTGGTCGAGCCAGTGGGCCGCCGAGCCGCGCACGTCATCCGGCCACGGATCGGGATTCAGCGAGCCGACGTCGGTGCCCACCATTTCCTTATGCGCGTAGAGACGCATCTCGTGTCCGCTCGGCAGCTTGAACTTCAGCATGCGGCCGATCGCGGGCATCGTGCCCTCGGGCAGCATTTCCGTTCGCGTGCCATAGGCCTCGATGCGCGCCTGCAACACGTCGAGGTCGGCGTCGCGCTCGACCTTGTACGCGACGTGCCTGATTCCCGCCTCGTCCGAGGGCGTCAGGATCAGCGAATATTTGTCCCACTCGTCCCAGCATTTCAGATAGACGTTGCCGTCGGCGTCGCGGTGCGTCACCTTGAGACCGAGCACCCGCTCGTAATGCCTGAGCGCCGCATCCATGTCCATGACCTTCACGTTGGCATGGCCGATACGCATCACACCCATGTTGTGTCTCCTCCTGACTGCTCTATTGAAATGGTGACCGCCACGATGGCGCACCCCTTGAAAAACGGCTTCTGCATCTTTCCTGCGACTTCAAGCTCGACGTCGCCTTGCGGCGCGACGCGGCACGCGAGCGAATAGCCCGCGCATTCCTCCTCGACGCTCACGTGCGCGCGGCTGACCGGACCGAGCCGGCTCACTTCGCCGCGCAGCACGCGCACCTTGCACACGCCGCAGCCGCCGTTCAGACAGCCGACCGGAATGCCGCGCCGGCCGAGCCGCGCCATCGCCGCGAGCAGCGACTGGCCCGGCGCGCAGGTGAAGCGCTCGCCGGTCTGCGCGATCGTGACGACGGCTTTGGTTTCGTTGGCGCTCACGTCACACCTTGCGAAAGAGCGGACTGCGCACCTGCTGCACGTCGGCCGCAGAGATGAACTTCTCGTGGAAGATGTCGCGCTCGAACAGACGCCCCTGCATCAGCGTCGAGATGCACGCGTCGATCATCGCGGGCGGCCCGCACAGATAGGCCTGGTGACCCGAGAAGTCATTGCCGAAATGCGCCTTCGCCACTTCGTGCACGAAGCCCTGGCCGACACCCGAGCCCGCTTCCCCGGCGCCCTCGGACAGCGCGGGTACGTACGTGAAGCTCGGATAGCGTTCGCTCAGCGCGCGGAATTCGTCGTCGTAGTAAAGCTCGGCTGCGTTGCGCTGACCGTAGATCAGCGTGATCGGCGTGGCGGTGTCCCGCGCGAGCAGATCGAGGATCATCGAGCGCGGGCTCGACAGCCCCGAGCCGCCCGCCATGAAGATCATCGGGCGGCGCGCGGACTTGCGCACGAAGAAGCGCCCATAGGGCCCGGTCAGCGCCAGCCGGTCGCCGATGGCGAGCTTCTCGTGCAGCCACGCGGTGCCGAGGCCGCCCGGCACCTGCCGCACGTTGAGTTCGATCTCGCCGGTCTTCGCGACGTCGTCCGGCGCGTTCGCGATCGAGAACGCGCGCGTCTGCGCAATGCCGGGAATCGAGAGCTGCACGTACTGACCCGCCTGAAAATGCAGCGGACGATCGAGCCTCAAACGAATCGACTTGATGGTCGGCGTGAGCGCGTCGATGCGTACGACTTCGCCCAAGTAGTCCTGCACGGGGATAACCTCGGCGTCGGGCTCCTCGTCGACGTCCGCCTCGATCACGGTGTCGGCTTCCAGCGTCGCGCAGCACGCGAGCGCCTTGCGCTCCTCGCGCTCGAAGTCCATCAGCGCGAACGGGCTCGCGTCGCCGATATCGGCCTCGCCTTCGAGGATCTCGACCTTGCACGTCCCGCACAGGCCGTGACAGCACGCATGCGGAATGTAGATGCCCTGGCGCAGCGCCGCGTCGAGAATGGTCTGTCCATCCTCGACCTCGATGGTGGCGCCCAGCGGCTCGATGGTGAGCTGGTAACTCATGTCGGTTCCGTTCCTGATCCTGCAGACCGGGCGAAGCGATGCGCCCGGCCCCGCACGTTTGCACTTGCCGTGTTCAACGACGCATTCAACTGCACGACCCGGCGATGCCTTCGAGGCCCGGCGTCCTGAAGCGGATCAGGTCCTTGTGGCCGATGCCGTTTTCCGCGAGGCTCTTCGACGGGTCGGGCGTCCACGGCTTGCCCGACTTGAACCACTGGACGCGGCTCCAGTCGATCTTCGCGAAGTCCGGGTGATAGCCGTAGATGCCGGGCAGCACCTGCGCGGCGAGCGCGGCGAACGGCATGTCGGGCGGCAATGGCAGACAGAACGGCGCCGGAAACATCAGGTGGTCTTCCCAGCCGACGTACACGAGCGGCGCCGGAAACTTCTCCACGGCATCCTTGAGCGGAAACTCATAGGGCTTGAGCGCGATAACGGTCACGATGTTCTCCCCTCGCCTCAGTTGCCCGACGCTTCGCCGCGCCATGCCGCGAAGTGCTTCTGGTCTTCGGAACCCTCGAAATCCATGGTGTCGCGCGCCGGGTCCACTTCGTAGTAGTCCAGAACAGCGGCGAGCGGATCGAAGCCTTCGCGCGTCGGATCGACACCGGGCTTGAAGCAGTTGCCCTGATAGATCTGGTGCACGGGCAGCCAGGCCTGCGTGTACTTCTGCGGCTCGTCGTCGAAGATCTCTTTGCAGTGATCGCTGCAGAAGTGGAACTTGTTGCCGAGGTAGTCCGATTCGCGCGCGCAGATCCTGGTCGGATCGCCGGGCTCGGTGAAGAGCATCGGGATCTGGCAGGTCTGGCACAGCATCGGCAGCGTCTTCACGTAGAAGCGGTTGCCTGCTTCGGCCTGCTCGCGCCAGTGGTCGAAGCGCGGCCGGTAGTGCCGGTCGAACGTGTCCGGATAATGCGCGGAGAGCCACTTCATTTCGTCGTCGCGCGGCATCCACGTATGGAACGGCGCGGCCGCGGCGAAGCTGTAGAACGTCGACCACGCCTGGTGGCTGATGTGGTCCTTGCCTTCGCAGGCGTCCTTCCAGCCCTTCGGCTCGCGGATGCCATAGCGCGCGAGATCCTTGAAAAGCGCGCCGCCATTCTGCTCGGCGTACATCTCCCACGCTTCTTTCCAGCTCATCACGCGCTTCGGCTGCATGTAGTCCATCATCATCGCGACGAGCGTCAGCAGGCGATAGCCGCGCCAGAACCACTTGTCGATCCACTTCTGCACGATCGGCACGTTGCCCGGGTCCTGCTCAAGCATGAACTTGATGCACTCGATGCCGAGCGTCATGTGACGCGATTCGTCCGATTGCGCCGAGAAGCCGAACGTGACGGTCGACATGTCGCCGTTGTACGCCGCGCCCGACATGAACGGCACGAACAGCAGATTGGTCAGCACGTACTCGAACGAGAAGCTCACCGCGGTCAGGAATTCGAACGGTCCGGCCGTGGACGCATCCTCGAAAAACGACTTCGGCACGGACAGATACCAGACGCGATCGAACCAGTGGTTCGTGTGATGCATGCCGTTGAAGAAGCGGTTGTACGTCGAGATCGCGTGCGTTTCGGTCTGGTAGTGGCGCAGTTCGTCGATCGACTGCATCTGGCAGGCAATGCGCGCGCCTTCGCCGGTGAAGTGGCGGCCGACGTGTGCGAAGCCGCGGTGCGCGTAGTATTCGAGCGGCGTCACGCCTTGAATGAACAGCTTCAGCGCATTGACGTAACGCGCGTCGGTCACGCCGAGGAACGCATTGTTCTGCGTGAACGCGTCGATCACCGCGTAGAGCTTCTTTTCCTTCTCGCCCTGGTATTTCCAGTACGCGTCCATCGTGAGGCGGAACGGGTCCACCCACTGATCCCAGTCGTGAATCTTGATGCCTTCATAACGGTCGTACGGAAAGACCTTGTCCATCGGCTGATAAGTCGTCTCCCAGCCGAGGCCGCGCGTCATCGCGGCATAGCGTTCCTTCAGACCAGGCTTTTTCTTCAGCACGGGCGTGTCCATGCATGTCTCCTTCATGGGGCGGCGTTCGATGCGCCGCGTTTAATGTTTCCAGCTGAGCGTGAACTGGTCGTCGTCTTCGTCGACGTGGCCCGAGATCGTGATCAGGTTGACGTGAAGCTGCTGCAGGTCGAAGCGCGCGCCGGTCAGGTCTTCGATCGTCTGGCGCCGGATCGTCAGGTGCCCCGGCGCGTCGATCTTGATCATCCCCGGCGATTCGACGGCCACCGCGTTCGGGTTGTCCGCGAGAATCGCCTCGACGACGGGCCTCGATTCCTCATTGGCCTGAAATGCAATGAATACGTTGGACATGCGTTTTCCTTCGTTCGGGTTGGGCGTCACTGCCCGGCGATGCCGAGCTTCGCGATGCGCGTGCGAAGCTGCCCGCGCACTTCGTCGAGTACTGCTTGAGCGCCAGTTGGGAACGCGAGCCCGGCGACGGGCAGCAGCGCCGCGGCCGCCTGCTCTTCCCACTGATGCGCCCAGCGCGCGAGGCACACGCGGTTGTCTTCGGATTCGGCGGCCATCGTCTTCACGACCGCGTCGACCCAGCGGCTCGATTCGTCGTGCCATTCGGGCATGAAGGCGGTCAGCATCGCGATCGCGGAGCCGTTCCTGAGCGCCACGTGCTCGTCGACGAAGCGGTCGTACACGAGCGGATAGAGCAGGCCGTCGAGCACGAGGTTCTGCGCAACGAACAGCTCGACGGGATCGGCGATCACGAGCGTGTCCTCGACGTAGCGGCGCAGCGCCTGCCACGTCGGATCGGCGAGCCATGCGGCCTTCGCGTCGTCGAGCGCCTGCGGGCCCGACACCGTGAGCGCGAGTCGCGTCAGGTACTGCGCGACGCCGAGGTTGTCCATCGCATGGAACATTGCGGGCGCGGTGAAGGCGGTGCCGTAGCCGATCGCGCAGATCTGCGAGTTGTTCATGTTCGCGCCCCACGCCGCGTGACGCAGCGGCACGAGCACGGCGAGCGCCTGCGCCACGAGCGCTTCGGGAATCAGGTTGGTCATGCCGCGCGACTCGACGAACTCGAAGTTCGATTCCATCGCGTCCTGCTGGCGTGCGCGCGTCATGGTCCACGACGCGTAATAGAACTGCCTCGGGTCCTTCAGCGCGTACCAGTTCGACATGACGATCGCGCTGCGCGACGGATCGAACAGCTCGTGATCGGGGTCCCACGTCGGGCGATAGTGGAAATTGGCCGCGGGCTGTGCGCCCAGCGTGCCCTCCTGATAGCGCGAAGCCGTCTTGTCGTCGCCGATGTACTGCGCGACGTGCGCGTACGTGTGTCGCAGCGGCTTGATGTCCACTGTCTTCAGATCGATGCTCACTGCCTGCTCCTCCGGATCATGGTTTTGCTCTATTCGCCGAGCCGCGAGACGTTCTGCGCGAGGCAGAACTCCTCGAACGCGGCGGCGGGCAACATCAGTTCGACGCAGAGTTCCGGCTGGCCCACCGAGAATTCGAACTCGACGAATCCGCGCGTGTTGATGCCGGTTACCTTGACGAACCTGCGGCCTGGATCGAACAGATCGTCCGCGGTCTGTTTGTGCATGGCTGTCCCCTGTAAATCTCCTCTGCGCGGTTCTCAATGCACCATCCGTGCCATGTATCTGGCATACCCGGCAAAAATCTCGATAATCAAGGGTAAGCACCAACGTTTCGATGCCGCCCAGGAGGCGGAATACTGGTTTACGTGATATGAAGCGAATCAATTCCGGCCGTGACAAAAGCTTGATACGGTGGGGCTTTTCATGATTTCATCAACACGTTCAGGCCGGTTTGACGAAATCGTCACCCTGCGGACCGGATCGGCGCTCAGAATATGGGAAAATCCAAAATCTCGACGGAGGAGACATGACACGGTCCGAATTGCCCCCCATGCCGGCCGACGCCGATCTGCGGCGGCTGATCCAGTTTTCAGCCAGCGACGGCCGCATCTGGCTCGCCGGCCAGCGGATGGTGCTGATTCATGCGGCGGCGCTCGGCGCGCTGCGCCGCGAGCTGCTGGAGAGCGTCGGCCTTGTCGAGACGCGCCGGATCTTCACGCGCGCCGGCTTCGCGGCGGGCGAGCGCGACGCGAATCTCGCGCGCGAGATTCGCAGCAACGCGTCGCTCTATGACATGTTCGCGGTCGGCCCGCAGTTGCACATGCTCGAAGGCGCGGTGCAGGTCACGCCGATCCGCTTCGAGGCCGACCGCGACACGGGCCGCTTCTACGGCGAGTACCGCTGGGAGCATTCGTGGGAAGCCGAAGTGCACAAGCGCAACTTCGGGCCGCAGACGCAGCCCGTCTGCTGGATGCTGATCGGCTACGCGTCCGGTTATACGAGCGCGTTCATGGGCCGCACGGTCCTGTTCAAGGAGACGTGTTGCGTCGGCATGAACGACGAGCATTGCCACATCGTCGGCAAGCCGCTCGAAGAGTGGCCGGACGCCGCCGAGTTGTCGTCATGGTTCAAGGCCGAGTCGCTGCTCAACACGATCCGCGACCTGCAGACCGAGGTCGAATCGCTGCGCCTCGAAATCACGCCCGACGCCGACAAAACGCGCCTCATCGGCCAGTCGCCCGCGTTTGAAGCCGCGTACGGGTTGCTGCAGACGGCGGCCCCGACCAAGGTCACGGTGCTGCTCACGGGTGAGACCGGCGTCGGCAAAGAGCGTTTTGCCCGCGCGCTGCATGCGCTCAGCTCACGCTCGGCGGGGCCGTTCGTCGCGGTCAACTGCGCGGCGATTCCGCATGCGTTGATCGAATCGGAATTGTTCGGCGCGGAGAAAGGCGCGTACACGGGCTCGCAGGCCGCGCGCCCCGGCCGCTTCGAGCGCGCCGAAGGCGGCACGCTGTTTCTCGACGAAATCGGCGAACTGCCGCTCGATGTGCAGGCCAAGCTGCTTCGCGTGATTCAGGAAGGCGAGGTGGAACGGCTCGGCTCGACGGACAGCCGCAAGGTCGACGTGCGGCTCGTCGCGGCGACGAACCAGGATCTTGCGCGGGCCGTCAGCGAAGGCCGTTTTCGCGCCGATCTCTTCTACCGGATCAACGTTTATCCGGTCGTCATTCCGCCGCTGCGCGAACGCCGCGACGACATCGAACCGCTCGTGTTCGCGATGCTCGAACGTTTCGCGTCGCTGCACGGCAAGCCGGCGCCCGCGCTCACCGATCACGCGTGCGACGCGCTGCGCGAATACGCGTGGCCCGGCAACGTGCGCGAGCTGGAGAACATCGTCGAGCGCGCGGTGATCCTGTCGCGGCCGGATCGCGCGGTCGACACGAAGGATCTCTTTCCGGGCATGAGCCTGCCCGAGGGCGCGACCATCGATCGTCTGGGACAGATCCAGAACAGCAGCGCCGCGCACTTCGACTGTCACACGCTGCTCGACCGGCTTCAGGATTGCGGCGGCGGGCTCGAAGAGCTTGAGCGCGCGCTGCTGCACGAGGCCGTGGACCGCGCGAACGGCAACCTCGCCGCGGCGGCGCGGCTGCTCGGCATCACGCGTCCGCAACTGAGCTACCGCCTCGGGCGCAGGCAGAATCAGGAGGATCAAGCGTGAACCTGTCGCCGACGATCGAAACACTCCTCGCCAACGTATCGCAGCCGCTCGCCGACGAGGCCGGCGAGCCGCACGCCCGCACGCTCGGCGAGCAGGCGTATCACCAGTTGCGCCAGCACATCATCGAGGGCCGCTATCCGCCCGGCACGAAGCTGCGCGTCGAGCATCTCAAGGACGACTATGGCGTCGGCGCGGGCACGCTGCGCGAGGCGCTTACGCGGCTCGTCAGCGATGCGCTCGTCGTCGCCGAGGGACAGCGCGGCTTTCGCGTCACGCCGATGTCGATTGCGGATCTCGAACACGTCACGCGGCTGCGCATCCTGATCGAGGTCGATGCGCTGCGCGAATCGGTCCGGCGCGGCGACGCCGCCTGGGAACAGCGCGTACGGCAGAGCTTCGAGATGCTTTCAGCGTGGGAGCAGCCGGTGTCGATCGAGAAGCGGTCCGCCTGGGAGGTGCACAACCGGCGCTTTCATGAAGAGCTGATCTCGGCGGCCGCGTCGCCGTGGACGTATCTGATTCTGCACGTGCTGTCGCAGCACAGCGAACGCTACCGGCGCGCGTGCATCGGCCTCGAAAACTCGAACCGCGACGTGCATAGCGAGCACGCGTGCATTTTCGAAGCCGCGATGCGCCGCGCCGATGCGCGCGCCGCGCTCGCGCTCGAAGACCACATCAGCACGACGCTCACGACGATGCGGCAGGCGCCCAAGGGGACCTTCCCGTTCGAATGAGTTCGAGCGACGTTCGAGTGAGCGGCGCATTGAAAATGCCCGCGGCCATCGCGCCGGCGGCACGATGCGCGGGCATTGGCGAAGTACAGGCGCGTGAAGATTCAACGCGCTGTTTGACGACGTCCGGTCACTTCGCCGCGGCGTAGCGCGCCGCAGGCACGTTGCTTGAAAGGTGTCCCGACATGGCCTGGCGTGCAGCCTCATAGGCTTCCCACTCCTCCACCGCGTGCAGCGACGGGATCGTCACGAGTTCGCCGCGCTCGAAGCCGGGCAACGCTGCATCGACCATCGCTTCAGCCGACATCACGATCTCCTTCGGAAGATGTTCGATCGACAGGCCGCCGACTTGCCGGAATTCGGTCGCCGTCGCGCCGGGCAGGACCGCTTGCACCTGAACGCCCTTGGCCGCGAGTTCGTGATGCAGCGACTGGCTGAAGGCGAGAACGTACGCCTTGCTGCCTCCATAGACGCCATTGAGGATCTCCGGGGCGATCGCGACGATCGACGCGATGTTGATGATCGCGCCCTTGCCGCGCGCCACGAATCCCGGCGCCGCCGCATAGGTCAGGCGCGTGAGCGCGCCGATATTCAGGTCGATCATGCGGCCCATCTCGTCGGCGTCGCTTTCGAGCAGCGGCCGGTGCGTGCCGACACCGGCGTTGTTGACCAGCAGCGTGATGCTCGCGTCACCGGCGTCCGCGGACGTGCTCACATTTCTGCGCAAGGCGCACGGACGCGCGCGACGCATTGGGTCTTTGCGCGGGAAATGCAGAAGCGTTTATTCTGGGCGCACGGCTACGAAGCGACCTCGACACGCGATCTCGTCAGGGCGACGGGCCTGACGCAGCCGAGCCTTTACAACGCGTTCGGCCACCAGCGCGGGCTCTTTCCGAGCGCGCTTGAGCATTACCTCGAAGCCCCGTTGATGCCGGGCTCGGCGATCACCGCTCTTCGCGGATGTCGTGCAACGCGCGCTCGACGATCGCAAGCACATCGGCTGCCTGATGGTGAACTCGGCGCTCGAAGCGAGCGCCCGACGATACCGAACTGAAGGCCGCGATCACGACCGAACTCACGCAGTTGCGCAACTTCTTCCTGCGCTGCGTCGAAGCCGGGCAACGCAGAGCGGAAATCACGAAAACGGTCACCGCGATCGATGCCGTGCAACACCTGCTCGCCGCGCTGCTCGGCCTGCGCGTGCTGGCGCGGGCCCATCCGGAGCAAGACTGGCTTGTGGGCGCAGTCTCTCCGGCGCTCATGCCGCCCGGTCTGTTGCCGCCCGCGCATACTTGAAGCAGGGGTGACTTCAAGGTTTGACCGCCCCAAGCTATCAACTCCGATACAAAAGGTCGCCGTCATTCCCTGTCATTCATCAGCACAGGCATCGAATACGCCGGCCGACAACGCGGCCAAGCCTTTCACGCGCCTCACCAAAGCGGGAATCGTCGAATCGACCGAAGGCATTCGCGGCGGCTACGCGCTCGCGAAGTTCGTTTTTTAAAGCAACATTTCCCCCAATCGTCACCACCTCATCTCAATCGCCCCCTTTTCTATCGGTGTGAGACAGCTTTTCCAGAATCCCCAGGACGTCATGTATGGGTATCGCGCAGCGTACGTGTGCGCCAGCAAACTGGTGTCTCCAACCGAAGACCGAAGGCCGAAGTCATGCGGCGGATATTCATTTATCTGGAGATAACACCATGATAATCAATAATGAAAACAATGTGATTAACATCCATTCCCCAGCAGAACCGGATAACGGCACCGAAAAATCATCACAACAACCGGCACATGGCCAGCCAGATTCTGTATTTTTACGAAGACCTGATTTGGGGCGATACGTCACGACAGAAGACTCCTCAACGCATCAAAGTGCTGTTTCGTCGGGAAACATCAGCACGGCGCAAAGGCTTGCTTACTCGTCACCCGATATGAATGTGCAAAGCTTACTTTCCTTCCGAAATATCCATCCCGGAGGCGATCAAAGGAGAAAACGCGAAACAGATCCGTATCCAGTCGATCTGTATACGAAGCATGCCATTTCGAATATGCCACTTCAGAAAGAATTCAGAAGCATGGAAGTTCCAATCCGCAATGCATCACAGGCACTTGTTGAACTTGATGATGCGATGACCACCATTACGGGTCGCGATAATCTTAAACAGTACGATTCCCCCGCGGATCTCATCGCCTCCCGAAATAACAAGGAAGGTAAAATTCTTTCTAGAAGAATACAGAACGCGTTGGAAGAAGCGTACAGAATAATGTATGACGCGCACCGAAGATTAGCTGATCCGAATGAAAGAGACAGCATCGTTAAATATCTATCGACAGCGCTGGCAACAAAGGATCAGACTGCCCTGGAGGAAGCCTACGAACGAATGCGCAATACCGCATTTCAGGGCTTTCAACGGTTGAAAAATCTTGAATCCACCCGCTGGAATACGATCACACTCTTTGAAAGACGCGATAAGAGAATACCTCTGCGGGACAATGGAAGAGATGCCCCGCTGGTTCTTGCCAATCCGAAAAATCCCAGAAAAATCGCGATAAATCTGGAGGGACTCGAAAACGAGATTCCAGAACCTTTGAAGAACCAGTCCTCTGGCGGATATAACCGGGAACTGGTCGATGGGATCATAGGCCAGGTGACCAGGCTGGACGGCAACACACAGGATTCCGTATCCATAAGGAAAGAGCAAACCCAGGATGGACTTTCTTTGGGCTCGGCTCAAATGGCACTGGATAATTTCCGGGATTCCACCCATTTTCCTGAAGCACTTCGAAAATGGCCGGTATACCCTGATGATACAGCCGTGCTTGATACGCTGGGCAAACCATCGCACACACATGTTACTGATAAAATGAGGGAAGATGCAAAAAGAATACTGAATGCGCCCAAGGATGACGATCAAAATTTGGGCGATGCCCGAAAAAACGTAAAATGGGTTTTCAGCGGATCCGGCAAGGATTTTGAAAAGGTGCGATTCTTTTACGATCCGGTGTTCAGAGCGGATGAAATGACAGCAAACACCGACTCGTCAACCATTTATCTTCGTGATATCGGGCTGCAACGCCCATACAACGAATCCGTTGCAGGCAGTATTCTGTATAAAGACGAGGCGCATGCCTCATTTAACCAGTTTTCCAATAAATCGCAGGAACTATTTTCCGCATTTCCCAATCCGGACAAAATCGCCCGAATAATTGCGCTAAACAAGCTTCGCGAAAGAACCGGCCTGGATCTGGACCCGGATAAAATCTATCTTCATCAATTCGAAAGAAGCCAAACGACTGATAATCCACACGCATATACGGGCTACGAACATAGCGGCAAGCCGACGTACTCCGAAACGCTGACACAAGCGTATATGGATAACTTCAAGATATTCAGAAACCGGAAAAATCAGTCTTTCTGGAATATCATTTCAAATGCAGCTGGAAAGCAGGTGGCAAATGGAACTTATCCCAGCCATCTCGATGACCCTGATTTAAAAGCTCCTTTCTTCAGCAGCCCGGATGCCTTGACGGGCCTCTACACAGCGAATGCTGATGCCGGAAAGTTCGGACCCGAAAATGAGGTCAGGTACCTCCCTTCTGACCTGAAAAACGACATTTTCGATGCGAACGTCATGGGGCAGATTGAAAATAGTCAAAAGGACTTCTGGCGGGAGAACAGAACGACGTGGCGAAACCTGGCAAAAGGCCAGTTTATTGAGGAAGCCAGGCGTGCCCTGATGGAGGGTGCGCTTTCAAAAGAAGCGTATGAGGCGGCGATCAAGGGCGGTGCCTCCAATATCGTGATGTACGATTCGGTAACGAACGATGAACTGGAAGATTCAGCACCGCCGGATCCAGATGTCCAAGTGAATTTTCTAAGCGTCAGGCTGCCTACATATCTTCAATCGGACCCAGCGTCATATAACAATCCTTACAGGTTAAATTCGACCCCATATAATTTTTTCTGCAAGACGAATATCATGTGCTTTACCGACCAGAATGGGAGGGAAGTCCTTTATGTTCCGGGGAATGAGCAACCATTTCGAGAGTTTCCCAATTGGGAGGCGCTCGACAAATGGTTTATGACGCAGATTAAAAATGACAGCGCGCGCTCGGCATTTCTCGAACATTTCGCTATAAATGATCAGGAATCGGTTGAGTCGTCACTTAAAGATCTGATACTGGGCAAGACAACGCGAGATTTAAAACCGTCACTAGACAAAACGAACTTTGGAATGCAATCGGGCACAACCGATGCGTTTTCCGCGCTCACGCAATTGACCGAGGAACGCGCCGCAAAAGATGCGGACGCACTAATTCAATCCAATGGTGAGGTCCGTTTGCAGTCGGCTAAACATATATTGCAAACTGTCAGTATGGCGGCAATGCCCATACTGCCGATGCTCGGGCCTATCGGAATCGCTTTGGATATCGGCTTGACGGCGGCGCAGACAGGCGTAGATATGGGCGTCGCGGCAACGGCAGATACGCCGGAAGAGCGGAATGCTGCTTTGTCCGATGCCAGGCTCGGGTTGTTGTTCGTGGGGATAAATGCTGGACTTGCGGCAAGATTTTCGGGTTTGCCGGCGAGGAGTCGGCCCCCTTCCACCGGATCTCCCGATCAGGCTTTTCTGAAAACTGGCCTCTCGTTCCTGGAAAAGCAACCGGGATTTCGCAAGCGCATCCCGGTATTGAATAACGGGTCGGGAGACAAGGGCGTGACTAAAGCAGGCAAGGATTGGACCCATACGCCAAGCCGGTCTTTCGGTGAGGATCTGGCATTTCCCTGGATAGATGACCAGACCGACGCCACGGAAACCGCATTGCGCCGTCAGCTATTTACAAAGGGACCGAGTGCGGCAAGACTCAACGAATTTTATAAAAATCCAGAAGAACTGTGCTATGACGCCATGGTTGAGACGTTTAATGCCCTCAAGAATGAGGGTGAGCAACCCAAAGCGATCGGCATGCTGATATATAAAAACCCCTGGGACGAATCGCCTTCGAATCATTTCGCGACGCTAATAAAAAAGGATGGCGCAGATTTTGTTGTTGACCCGACCATTCGGCAATTTGATCCTTCGCTGCCGGAAAGTTCGACGATACTGCCGCTCGATCGCTGGGAGTCTTTTATAAAAAAAAGTTCCGGAAATAACGATGCAATTGTTATTCTTGACACGTTTGAAAATGCACTGACCGCCAGGAAGACGGTCTCGGACATACATAACGTCGCGGGGAAATATTATCAGACTCCCATGATCGGGGCGGGACATACAAACATATTAAAATACAACGACAAATTCGAAAACTCCATTATCCGGGAGTTGCAAATAAATGAAAATATTATGACGACCATGGGAAATGACCCTCAGATGGTAGAAGATATCAAGGCAGACATTGAAAGCTTGAGAATGTTAAAAACACGCTTCAACCTGCTTTCTCCTCGTGAAATCGAACCATCAATGACGATCCGCGGAAAACTGAGAAACCGTTTTTTGAAAAATTCAGTAGCGGACGCAGATGTGGGCGCATTCAGGGTCTCGGCGGACGACAAGGGGGTTGTCACGACTGTTTCCGGCAGAAAATATATCAAAATCGGTAAAAATTCTTTTCTTGAATTTTCATATGACAAGTCGAATGGGCATTCGGGGGAAATATCGGGAAGTATGGGGTTCAACAAAACCAGAATATATTTCGATGATCAGGCGAAAAGATGGATCCAGAACCCCAAAGTCACCGGCGGTAATCCATAGGATTATTTCGGTCCCGGAACGGCTAGCATGACCTGGACATGAGGCCATGAAAGCCATACCGTCGTTAAATGCGACGGCCACGCAACTGCCGATCAGAAGTTTGCCGAACGTCTCTCCACTAGCGCCCGGGTTTCGATGCAACGTCCGCGCCGGAATATTGAGGTCGGCCGCAATGTCTGCCGCAGCGATGCCCTGCTCCGTGCAACGCGGCGCGACGCGATTCCACACACGTTCGCGTAGGACGCCATCGCGTCACACATCAACGGCAGCGCCTGTTGCGTCGACATGCACACGGCGGACGCGCGCAAGCACGGCGAAGCATCTGTTGACGCGCCATGCCAGTAATACTGCGCCCGCGCAGCTCGTGGTGTTCGCCGTCGCGGCCCCGGTGCCCCGATCAAGCAGCCGATTCCGCACTAGTCCGATTGTTTATCGGCCATTCGCTTCCGCATGGCTGAAAGAGCGCGCATGGGTGGCGCAATGTCCGTGATCGGGCGCGCGCGTCACGCTTATCACGTATCAACTCAGCAGGGCATTACCCTCCTTCGTTACCTCATTGCACTCGTGCTGGCTGAATACGGATACGCCATCATCCGGTGCTTTTACAGGCGCTTTTGCGGGCCGATCCCGTTCATGCCGACGCAGCACGATGCACTCAAACAATCACGCATTCGCAAAGCCAGGATCCGTTGCGAAGTCGTCGGTCCCGATCTGTTCGCCGAACAGGCGGGCCAACGATGGGCGAATCACGGCGCGTTCGCCACGCCCGCCAGTTGATCGATGCGCGCGGCGATGTACGGATAAAACGGATTCCACGACAGACGCGTCAAGGCCGCCGCGCCCACGACGAGACCGCCTGTCTCCCCGCGAATCGATTGCGCTCCGAGATGCACGCCCACGTCGTCGTTCGGATCGGGCGTGCGTCCATACAGCGAATCGGTTTCGGGAAACGGCAGCGCCACGTGCGAGAGCGAATAGATATCGGCCGGATAGTCGAGACCCGTGGGCTTGACGGCCGTCTCTGTCGAATCCGGTGGCGTCGACCTTTCATCCACCAGCGACGTCGTCACGGTGTTCGTGAGAACCGTAAAGCGATAGTGCAGCGGTGGCGCCGGGGTGAGACGGCGCAGCGCATCGCGCATCGCCGCGCGGACGAGCGGGCTCAATTGCGTCGTGCGATTGATGTCGAAGAGAACGAGTTCACTGCCATTGTCGGGTAGCTGTGCGTACAACGTGCTGACGATCGCGCTCGTGCTCACCGTGAAATCAAGCACGGACTGGAAGGTGAGCACCGGCGGCAGCGAAGCGAGCTGATTGCGTCGCGACGCTTGCGCCATTTCCTGCTGCACGTCCTGCGTCGAACGCCACGACTGACGCGCGCCATTAACTGGAAACGAGTTGTACTTGAACGGATTGAATTCCGGAATGATGTCGAGCCATGCGGCCTTTTCGAAAGGCGGCAATATCGACGGCAACGCGGCAAGGCCCGCAAAGCGAGCGAATTGCGTGATGCCGATCATCGGCGAAATCAGAATGAGACGATCCGCCTGCGGGAGGTTCGGGTCTCGCAACGCTTCGAGCGAGTACTGGAGCGCCAGCGCGCCGCCATTGGAATAGCCGACGATATGCAAAGGCGCGGGTGCGGGCACGCGACGGCGCGCTTCTCGCACGGCGAGGCGCGCCGCCGCTTCCCAGTCCTGCGCAGTCACGTCGGTCAAGCTTGACGGTACGGTGCCGTGACCCGGCAAACGGATCGACACGACGACGAAGCCATCGCGCCGATAACGCTCTGCAATGTGCCGCAAGCTGTACGGTGAATCGGTCAATCCGTGCAGCATCACGGCAACGCCTCGTGGCGTGCCCTTCGGCGCCAACGTGTATGAACGATTCCAGTCCGTTCTCAAATGCCCCGGAAAAACAGGACTACCGATGAAATAGCGATTGGCGGCAACACGCTCGTCCGGCGTCAGCTTATCGGTGACGTTCCTTCTGACCTCATCAAACAGGTGGTTTTCATGGGCAATGTATTCGTCCCACGTTGCGTGGTCGATCGCGCGTGCGTGCATTTCGGCCGGGACATAGGTGTGCCATGGGCCCAAAGGCGGCTTGCGCTGCGCGTCGTATATCCGCACACCGCCTATGCCCGCAATGATCAGTAGCGCGGCGATCGCCAGCCGCCTGATCCATCGGAATACGCGCGCTTTCACATTGGGCGCGGATTCGGCCCGCACCTCGCTCACCATCATTCAGACCGGATCCCGAATGATCGGACACGTCATGCAGTGGCCGCCGCCGCGCCCGCGCCCCAACTCCGCGCCGACGATCGTCACGACCTCGATGCCCGCCTTACGCAGCAGCGTATTCGTGTACGTATTGCGGTCATAGGCAAATACGACACCGGGTGACGTGCAAATCAGATTCGCTCCGCTATCCCACTGCGTGCGCTCGCGCTGATAGTCGTTGCCGCCCGCTTCGACAACGCGCATCTTCTTGATGCGAAGTGCCTCGCTCACGACGTCGACAAAGGGCTTTTTCTCCTGGTGTAACTCCACACCGGCCGGATGATCGCTGGGCCGATATGAAAACGTCCGCGTACGCGCGAGAAAATCCGGCGCGATCAACACGCAATCGTGATCCGCAAAAGTAAATACCGTATCGAGGTGCATGGCGGCGCGGATTTTAGGCATCGCGGCGACGATCACGCGTTCGGCCGCGCCGCGCTGAAACAGCGTGGCCGCTAGCTGGCTGATCGCCTGACGCGACGTCCGCTCGCTCATGCCGATCAACACCGTCTTGTTGCCGATCGGCATCACGTCGCCGCCCTCAAGCGTTGCGAGCCCGTGATCCTGCGTCGCGTCTCCCCACCAGACGTTGACCTTGCCGGCAAAGTCCGGGTGAAACCGGTAGATCGCCTGAGCAAGAATCGTTTCCTCATGGCGCGCAGGCCAGTACAGCGCATTGAGCGTCACGCCGCCGTAAATCCAGCAGGTGGTATCGCGCGTGTACAACGTGTTCGGCAACGGCGGCAGCAGATATTCCGTGGCCCCGGCCGCTTCGCGCACGACCTTGAGCGCGGCTCCGCCATGCGCCTCCGGAAAATCGTAGATCGAAAGGCCGCCGAGCAGCGTCTCGGCGAGCGCGCGATCTTTGAGCCCTTCTAGATAGCCTCTTAATTCGTCGATGAAACCGAGTCCGACCTGGTTCGGGACGATCTGGTTGTCGAGAATCCATTTCTTGCCTTCGGGGACCGCCACCGTTTCGGCAAGCAGGTTATGCATTTCGACCACCTCGACGCCACGGTCGCGCATCTTCGTCACGAAGTCGAAATGGTCGCGCTTTGCGTTGTCGACCCATAGCACGTCGTCGAACAGCAATTCGTCGCAATTGCTCGGCGTGAGGCGGGAATGCGCGAGTCCCGGCGCACAGACCATGACCTTGCGGAGTTTTCCGGCTTCTGAATAAACCCCAAACGGACTGTCGTTCTTCGCCGCGCGCGTGTTGCCGCCCGTGGCCTTTTCCTTCGTCTGCGCCTTTTCCTTCGCTTTTGCTTTTTCCTTTGCCATGTCGATCTCCGCTCGTTCCGTCTAAATCGCAATCCGGCCCGTCATCAGGGAAATAATGCCCACGATGGCTGCTACGGCCGCCACGATGAAAATCAGCCATTCGCGCATGCTGTCGAAGACTTTCAGGTTGCGCTCGCGACGCGCCAGCACATACAGTGCCGTGCCCGGCGCATAAAGAACCGCCGAAAGCAGAATGAATTTCAGGCCGCCGGCAATGATCATGAACACGGTATAAATCACGGCGACCGACGCCAGCGCGAGATCCCGTCTGCGTTCTTCTGGCCGCAATTCGTAACTCTCGCCGCGGTTCGAGAGCATCCAGCCGTAGCCGGCGACGAGCAGGTACGGTATCAGCGACATCGCACTCGTGAGATTGAGCATCAGCGCAAACGCATCGCGCGAGAAATACGTGCTCGCCACGAGTAGCTGAACGACGATATTGGTAATCCAGAGCGCATTCGCCGGGACATTGTTGGCGTTTTCCCGCGCAAACATTGCAGGCATGTCCTGATTGCGCGCGGCAGCAAACATCACCTCTGCGCAGATGAGCGACCACGCCAGATAAGCACCGAGCACCGATATGAGCAGGCCGATGCTCACGAAGATTCCGCCCCATGGACCGACCACGCGTTCGAGAACGACCGCCATGGACGGTTGCCGCATGAGCGCGACGTCACCGCGTGGCAGCGCCGCGAAAGGCAGCATCGAAACGAACACCATGAGCGCCGTCACGCCACCGAAGCCGAATATCGTTGCGCGCCCGACGTCCGCGCGCTCCTTCGCATAGCGCGAATACACGCTCGCGCCTTCGATGCCGATAAAAACGAACACGGTCACGAGCATGGTCGCGCGCACCTGCCCGAAAATGCCGCCCTCTTGCGCCGCGGACGCGATATTCAGGCGGAACGTATCGAGCTTGAACGCGAAAATCATGATCACGATAAACACGATGATCGGAATGACCTTTGCAAACGTCACCACGGTATTGAGGAACGCGGCCTGCTTTACGCCGCGAAGAATCAGGAAATGGAACAGCCAGATGCCCACCGACGCTACGAGAATCGCCGCCAACGTATTGCCGTCGCCGAAGACCGGAAAGAAAACACCCAGCGTGGACTTGATCAACACCCAGTAAGAGACGTTGCCGATGCAGCTACCGATCCAGTAGCCGAAAGCCGAAAGGAAGCCAGGATAATCGCCGAAGCCCTCTTTGGCGTACATGAACACGCCGGCGTCGAGCTTCGGCTTGCGCTCCGCGAGTGCCTGAAACACGCGTGCAAGCGTGTACATGCCCACACCCGCCACGAGCCATGCAACGGCCGCGCCGAGCGGCCCCGTTGCATACGCGAATGTGCGCGGCAGCGAAAAAATTCCAGCGCCGACCATGCCTCCGACAACCATCGCTGTGAGTTGCAAGCGGCTCATCTTCTGCTCGGCATCGGCCATCTGATTCCTCGCTATGTCTAGAGCTTCGTTTTATTGCAGGACAAAGCACAGCCCGATGCGCGCATCGGGAATACGTCAACCCGACGGGGCGGCGCCAGGCGTTTCATCGGGTCACACGAACCTGGTCACCCGGAAGAAATTGCTGATCCACTTCCTGCGTCATGGAAATTAATCGCCCCGACGCCGGACGAATGCCGATTTCGACCAGAGCAAATGACGCATTAAGCGAACCTGGAAATGCTCCAGCGAGATATCGCATGACGATCCCCCTGAAACGACCATTGCGGCCGAAAGCCAGCGCTTGACTGGCTATTGCTCGTGACGTTTCCCTGCACCCTTCAATCCGGATTTACGAACGTCAGCCGACGTGTTTGCTAACGATTTGCCCATTCACAGATTTGCGAACGTCGAACCGTGCATATGTGAATCGAAATTTTGCAGCGGATACCTGACCATGATTATGGGATAGGATTGGCTCATATGGTACTTAATCGACCAACTATTCGATAGCCTGCCATGTGTTACGAAACAAGTGTCATATGTGATTAACCACATGAATTACCCGAAATCGCCACCGGCACGACCTACCGTAAACTCCTTGAAGTCAGAGTTCCCTCTACTACTATTGAGAGACAATTCACATTTCTGGATTCCCTGCATTACGAGCTACTCCCTTCCCTCATCAGGGGACGCTCACGCAGTCGGCTAACGCAGTTTCGCGGACGCTTCAGCGCCGAAGAAACCCCAAGGCATGAACGACGCCATTCACCTTCTCGCCTCAGGAGATCAGATCATGAAAAGCCAACTCGTTCTTTCTGCCGTCGCTGCACTCCTTGTCGGTATTTCATCGTCCGCCATGGCGCAACAAGGGACATCGGGCGGTGATCAAAACCAGGGCACCGGTCGCCAGCAAGTCATGCCGTCCATGCCGCACAACGACTGGCATGAGGGTCAGCGGGTTCCCTCGAAATACCGTCACTACAATTTCATCATGAATGACTGGAAGTCGCACAATCTCGACGCTCCGGCGCGTGGTCAACAGTGGCTCGCAGTGAATGGCGACTATGTGCTCGTCACGAGGAGCAACTGGAAGATCGCGAAAATCGTTGGTGGCTCGCAATAGCACGGCATGCGATTAATTGACGGTGCGCGGTGGGTAGTGCCTCGTGGTACGCCTGCCCATCGCAAACAACCCTCAACCACCCTGCCGACCGCGATCAGGTCAATTTACCGGGGCGCTTCTCTGATCGGGCAGCAACGCAAGCGGTTCAGCGATGCTGCCGTGTAATCTCCCCGCGCTAACCATCGAAGTAACCGGTCCATCGATATCGGTCCCATGCCGTGCGGACTCGCGTGGACGCCTCGTATGCCGATGCGCTTTGATGCTCCCCGATGTGAATACGCAAGCTGACAAGAGACCTGATCGAACTTCAATCAGATCTCGGGGACGCGTACGCACAGTAGATGCTACAGCCTTGAAATTCAAAAGCGGCCGCAGTGCCAACAGCAGCAGTTCTTCCAGTGCCACATTGCCTTATTCGACGCGCTATTACGGTTACAACGCGAGCATCGAAATACCGGATACCCGTTGAGCTGCGCATCATTCATCGACAATATGCCGGCGAATCAGACAAACGCGCGAACGTTATCCAGTGATGCCGGGATGATGGATTAACGCGTTCATAGTGCGGTTCCGCCCTTCGATTCAACCCTGCACTCGCAGTATGTCAATTCAATTGAATATGTACGCGGCATATTTCCTGATCGATCATTAACTCGATGTCGTTCGTATTGCGGTAATAGTCTCGACAGTATGTTGCGCGCATTTGTTGACGATGCGAAAACGATAAAAATCGATCTCGGCGCGTGACATGGACATTGGAGCCATTGGCAGCCTGATGAGCACGCACACTAGCGGCACCATCGGAGGCTACGCCGACACGCCGGAGGGGAAAGTCATCGCGGCGGCGTTTACCGATTCGCTGACCAACCTGGTGGACGCCGTTCGTGAATACAAGGCTCGACACGTGAAGGGTGGCCAACTGAAGGTGGCCGAGCAGGATCCGTTAAAGAAACGCCCGGAAAACAGCCGTGTTTCCGGGCGTAGCACAGATGCCTTGGTGCGCCAGTTTTCCCGATCGTTTGGTGACTGGCGCTGACACTCGGGCCGTGCATCTCCACGTTGCGGCCTTGTGCTCACGGCCGCGTCGCCCCAAGTCTGGACACCCTCGATATTGTTAGCTTGTCGATGCCGCCGTCAGGCGTTGGCGGTGTGTAGCGCGGTGGACCGTTAGTTGCACTTTCATCCCTGGCGCGCATTCACCAAGGCGACCTGGTGTGCCCACATAAAACGGCGAGGGCACGCGCTCCAGCATTCCGTCCACTGCCTCGGCGCCGATAATGCCGGACACGCAATCACAACATGCTGGCGACCACGCGGAACGTTTTCGACCTTAACCCTGCAAGACGGCATCGCATGACGCACTTGCGACTTCCAGCGCTGAACCGGAACACGCGAACGAACGGCCGCCACTGCAAATCAAGAATCGCCAGGCGAAATTCATTTGATTCGTTCAGACAGGCGATGACAATCCAGCCGCTAAAGATCGATCAAGGAATTTGAACTGATCGCGATACGAACGCGCTACGTCCGTATCCGCTCACTGATATTCGAAGCTGACGCGCCCTGATTCCGGATGTCTCCGAAGCACGCCAGCTTCGATTGCCTCGCTTATTCGGAGGCGGCGACAGACGTCGTCGCATTTTCCGCGACGGTGGCGATATTCTTCACGGCGACTTTACGGGAAACAGCACCTTTCTTTGCAGACGCCACCGCTTTGCGCGCCGGAGTACGGGTCGCGGGCGCCGGGCTGCGTTGGGGCGATGCCTTCTTCGCTGCCGGACGCTTTACGGAAGCCGTTTTCGCCGATGCTGCTTTCGTGCCGTTTGCCTTTTGTTCTTCGCGTCCGCTGATCAGAAACCGGGAGCGATCCTTTACACCCTTGATCCATGCCGGCGCCCTGCCGCGACCGCTCCACGTTGCGCCCGATTTGGGATCGGCGTATTTCGCCGCAACCGGCTGCGCTTGGACTCGCGCAGATTTCGCCGCACCATTTGCAGCCGCCTTCGACGGCTTTCGGCCACGCCTTTTACCAACAAAGCTTTCGATGTCCGCGACACTCAATCCGTGCTTTTGCATCAGATCGTGGATTTTGGTGAGCCCGATCGACACGTGCTTCTCAGCGACAGCGGCCTGCCGTTGTAGCCTGGCGATCTTCGAGTTAATTGCTTCCAGCGTAACCATAGATTCCCCCCTTTCAGGATTTCGTTTACAGGCGACCGTGCTGACTTCATTTGCATATCGAAGTTTGGTCTCCTGCCCCCGGACGATGTCAGTAACGACGCGCGATTATGGCGCTAAAGCCACTCGATAGGCAATGAGCCTGCACTACGTTGCGTAGCCCGCGCAAGGTAATCGCTCTTTCCGGATGAAAGTGTCGGCGGCGAGGTCGTGCTAAAACGTCAATTTGACCGGTTATTCAGCGATAACCCGGGTATCGGTACAGCGCCGCTTCTTCGCCGCCCGAGCATCAGCCGGACTGACTCACTCGCCGACCGGCGTCCCAGTCGAGTCAATTTCTGAGCCGTGCCGGGCAAGCCTCGCAACTCTGGCACGCGACAATCTCGGCAATTAAATTCGGAATGCAAATCAAATGGCACAAAAGAAGACGGCAAATCTGCACCCCGGCCATCCGCGTTGCATTCACGCAGCCCATCACCTGCGTTTCCGCGCCACCACACGCATGGAATCATTTCGCACCCGTGCCTCGCGATCTCCAACCGGGCGGCTTTTCACATGATCGATGAACGCGCGCAACTTCGGCATGATCTGCCGGTGACCGGGATAGTAGAGAAACACGCCCGGCACCACCGGCGCGTACGCCTCCAGCACGTGCACCAGTTTCCCCGCTTTCAACGCTTCGGCGACCATCGGCTCGGGTAGCTGGGCAAGGCCCATGCCGCCTATTGCGGCGCCAAGCATGGTGGGAAAGTCGTTGGCGATGAACGGGCCAGCTACCGCAATTTCGATCGCGTGGCCGTCGTCGGTGAATGACCACAGCGCGAGCGCGCCGTTGGACCGCCGCCATCGCAAGCACGCGTGTTGGCGCAGATCGTCCGTGTGCCCAGGCAAGCTGCGCCCGGCAAAGTAAGCGGGACTGCCGACGACGACAAGACGAAACGGTGGCGTCATCGGCACTGCGACCATATCGGCGGCGAGAAACTGGCCCAGCCGGATGCCGGCATCGAATCCTTCCGCCGCGATATCGATCAACGTCTCGCTCGCCGCGATCTCCACCTCGACCTCGGGATTGGCCTTGCAGAACGATGCGATCAGCGGCTCCAGCAGGATCGGTACGACCGCGCGCGGCACGGCGAGACGCAACAATCCGGCCGGGCGCTGACCGAGTCCGTGAGCTATCTCGGTGGCGGCGACCAGCTCTTCGAAGGCAGGCTTCGCGCGCGAAAGAAATCGTTCGCCGGCTTCGGTCAAGCCGACACTGCGCGTGGTGCGCAAGAAGAGTGCTGCGCCGATGCGCGCTTCGAGTGCGCGCACTGCCTGACTGATCGCCGAAGGCGTCACGCCGAGTTCCGCGGCTGCCCTGCGAAAACTACGATGCCGGGCGACGCTCAGAAACACCTCGACGCCATCGAGCGCGCCCTGCCTGACTGTGAAGTTCTGCTTCATGGCTCATCAACATTGTGATGAATAGTCGCTTGCGCGCATCGATGGTACACCTGGCACCTGCAAATCAGGCGCCGCAATTGTGCGGTCACCGATGCACCTGATCGCGCATGACCGTCCACGAAGCACCGGCTTCACCTGGAGAACTGCTGATGAATACGCCCGCTGTTCCCGTCGATACCATCCCGTCGCGTCCCGCGTGGCGCAACCTGCTTTGGATCGTGCCGCTCGTGGTCCTGTGGATTGCGTTGATCTACTGGCAACCGATCATTCCGGCCAGCGGTGTTCCAACCACGACTCATCAGTTGTTGGTCCGAGGGTTTATTGCGCTCGGCCTGTGGCTCGGCCTCGAACGTACCAGCCTGACGCCGCGCCAACGCCGCGCGACCTGGCTTGCGATCGTCGTCCCTGACGCGCTCTGGTTCGCGCTCGTCTGGAGTGCGGCGATCGATGGCATCTTTCGCACGGACGCGTCAATCTCGTCGGCTCCGTTGCTGCCGCTGGCGATTTTTCTTCCGGTGATCGTCGGCGCGCCCCTGTTGCTGCTGTCGAAGCGGGTGGGGAAAGTGCTCGATGCGATGCCCGCGAATTGGCTCATCGCTCTTCAGCTTTACCGGATATTCGGCATCTGGGCGCTGGTGGCATGGCTGCATGGCGCGCTGCCCGGTGTATTTGCGTTGCCCGCGGGAATGGGCGATGTGCTGACCGGGCTGTTCGCCGTGCCGGCAGCAATCGCCGCGGCGAGCGGCACAGTCCAAGGGCGAAAAGCCGCGATTGTCTGGAATATCTTCGGCCTCGCCGATTTAATCCTCGCGATTTTCTTGGGGATGATCACCTCACCGGGGCGGTTCCAGTTGATCGTTACTAATGTGGCTGCCATTGGAGCCGGCACTTATCCGGACGTGCTGACGCCTGCTTTCGTGGTGCCTGCCTCGATCCTGCTGCACGCGCTATCGCTGCGTCAGTTGATCCGGCGACGCGCCGGTTGATCGCTAACCCGACCGTCAATACGTGAGACAACACTTTGCAGGAGGCGATATGTCGCCCGTACTTCTTTTCCAGTTGCATCTTGTTCTTGGGTATGTCGCGTGGTTGCTTTGCTTCGGCACATACGTGTGGCCGAGGCTTAAGTCGATGGACCCATTCAACGCGCAACGCGCGATCGCCACTTTGCACAGCTTCCGTTTCTTCGGCCTGGCGTTCATCCTGCCGGGTGTCGTGAGTCCGCAGCTTCCTGCCGGCTTCGCCGCGTTCGCGGCATACGGCGACTTCGCAACGGGAGTGCTCGCGATGCTGGCGCTACTCGCGGCACGCGTCCGCTCTTTTATACGTCCGCTCTTTTGGTTGTTCGTGGCGGCGTTCAATGTCGTGGGTGCGGTCGACCTCATCCTCGACTACTACCACGCTGTCCAGGCCGATCTTCCGGCGCGTGCGGGAGAACTGGGCGCTATGTACGCGATTCCGATTATCTACGTGCCGGTGCTGGCAATTACACATGGTGCCGCTTTTTACCTGTTGCTGCGCCCGCAGCCGAGGGTGGCTCGGAGTTGTTGATGCGTTCGGTTTCGGCGGACGGGGATTTCAGGGATCCTTTACGTCGACCGGCGGGACCAGCGATCTTCTTTTGCTGGTCTAAACCGGTCTTGCGATGGCGCAGGCATACGGACCGGGAAGCCAGTTGCGCCACCCTGCCCGATTGACAGTGATGGCTCACCGCGATTTATCCACGGGAGTCCCGCGAATTTCAACGGTGGATAAATCGCTGTGGCAAAGCTACCAGGTACCATGGAGTACAAACGTAACAATTACTACAATTAACGTACGATTCATGAGATGACGCCTGTCGCAACGGTCAGGATCTCATATCTTGCGATCGGATACGGTTTTTGACCACGCCGCGGCCAAAACCAGCGTGAAACATTCGGGCAGCATATCGGCCGAAGCCCCGCCATTGCTGGATTTGGACGACAGCGATAATTACTCGCGGATGTTTCACGGAACCTAACGACGGTGGCGGCAAGTTGGTGTGAGATCAGTTCCCGGCTGCTTCATTCTGTCAGGCGGCTGATAAGGCAATACCTCCCACAGTGCCGTTGGGCAGTTGGGTATTCTGCCCACAAGGTTCACATGCAAGTCTTATCGATTGGCGGTTACCGCAGAGTGCTACGGATGACGCGGTGCGCCGTCAGGATAGTGAGCAAGTCGATTCGCTCCCGGAAAGAACGTTTCGCCCTAAATGAGTCGCCGCCCTCGCAGCGGAACCGCTAACCATCGCTTCTGTAACAAAACAGCGATAGGCACCATCTGGTGCTTTCCTGCTCTTCGGATCGATTGACTGTTAGTTGCGTTATAGGGATGCCTTTATCCTGCCTTCTGTGCCTACACTGGCACAGAAACACTCGTCACTCGCTATAGAGACGTTGAGACGCTGCGGTCGGTGTGGGTCAGGTGAGATTGACTCTGCCCGCAAACTGCGCGTTATCGGCATCTGTCGCGCGGCTGCCATCCTCGCGTTGTGAACGAGAACATCGGATCAGTGAGCGAGCGCTTTGGGCATTGGAGTCATCGTCCAATCATCAGCGCGAAACGCGCGCTTGGAGAATAGGTATCGGATTACTCCCGCCTTGTTTCCGGTGCGCTGTTCCCAATGCGCCTGGCGTGCACTTGGTCCCCAAGCGGCTCTTCGAAAGACGTCGATCTGGTTCCTGATGCAATGGTTAGCTGCTGCATGCAGCACAACACAAACCAGGCCTTTTTCTGGTCGATCTCAAGCATCGTCTGTATCCGGCGTGGATGTCGAATCCGGCAACCTGCGAGGTATAAGACGTCGGGAGGTGGTCTGCTCCCAAAAGCAACGCGCCTTGTCAATTGAGCGCGGCACGGCGTGGGTTAAGCGCGCTCTGGGGGGATCGCCATGATCCGCACGGGGCAGCCCATTGAGATCTTCACCGATTGTCGGGACGCGCCTACGAAGTGGTCCGGTTGCCGGGCGGATCCGCTCAACGCCCCGATGTCATTCATGCATTTGCCGTAACACGAGGTGATCAACTGAATGTCTTTACATTCGTTAAAGTGGATCGAGTCAGACGAACACGGGCAGCCGACCACCGTCCATAGTCCTCACGTTCGCGTCGACATACGCGCGCGACGAGAGGAAGGGAAGCACTAACCACGGAGCGGATCGAGTCAGTATTCACCCGGACAGCTTGTTGGCAAGCACGGTGTCACGCCCGTTACGGCTTACCGGCGATGCACCCGGCGCGGAGTGACGCACCGACACCGAGATCAACTCATGCCGCAAGCACCCAATGCACAGGCCCGAATGTGACAGCTGGCCTCGCTTGGCTCGTCGTGTCGCTATTAAAGGAATCGGGCGTCGTGCCGGTGGCAGGCTTTAACTCTGAGCCACGCGACGACCGTGTCGCCATTAGCCGTCGCCCGCGTTACTGCGGTGAGGCCGACGGGAAAGATCGAGGTGTTGGTCCGGGTGTGCCTAATAGGCACACTTGATTCGAGTGCCTGGCGAGAGGGATTGGTAAACGGCGATGTGCCTAATAGGCACACTTCCCGCCCAAAGGGGATCGGCTTCAGGCACTCGTAATCACGTCTTGGATGTTTGCCATGTCGCGCGCCTGGTTGCGTCAGCATGACTTATTGGCACCAGATTTATGCCGGGCTCCCTCGGCAGGTGCCGCCGGGGAAACGGTCCGCGAAACAAAAGCGCCAACCGGTGACACCGGAGGCCAGCCAGGACCGCAGGAACCGAACTCAATTCAGTCCACCATTTTCCCGTGGGTGATCGATTTGCGCGTGCGACGGGTGCGCAGCCGCCAATCGCTTCAGCCGAAGTGTGCCTAAAAGGCACACCCTCCGCAGGCATTGTTTTGAAACGGACAGGCACCATCATCCGCGACTATGAACTGTGCCTTTTAGGCACACCTGCACTCACCCCACGAACCCACACGACTTTAAACCGCAAACAAAAAGGCCCGCTTTCGCGGGCCTCATATCTGCATCACTAATCTCAGGCAGGGTCGCCGTTGAACAGCTCGCTGATGACCTGCCGTATCCGAGTTTCCTGAGCGTCAGAGAGAACGCCGGTCTTGATCTTCACAGTAAAGCTGTTCACGTCCTTCGTAATGCTGCCGGCGTGAGTCTTCCCTGCAAAGAACTTCTCGATTGATCGCTCGCGAGCGGAGGTCCGCGAGTTTCGTCGTGCAACAAGCGCTGTGATCGCGGCCGCGAGCTTGCTTTGCTCAAGACCACCCGACACCACATCAGGCCAAAGTTCACGAGCAGCAACGACGCCGTCGTCCCCGTGCTTCTTAAGCGCCGTGACGATCGCATCGGCCGCATTGCACCCGATCAACGACGGGTTCAGGTCCAGGTCCTTCGTAACAAATTCGGGAAGGCTTCCAAAGGAGATGAACTTATACAGACCACGGCGGCTCATCCCCACCGCCTCCGCGAGGCGCGTGCGGTTCGGAAATTCTTTCTCGGTCTTCCGGATCGAGACTGCGATCTCGTAATCCGTCAGATCATCGCGGCTCACGTTCTCGACCAGGGCAAGCACAGCCATATCCTGGTCCGAGCACTCGATCACCACGGCGGTAATGACCTCTCTCCCGAGCATCTTGTGCGCTCGCCAACGCCGCTCGCCCGCTACGATTTGATATCCGCCCTCGACCCGCCGAACCACGATTGGCTGCAGCAGCCCGGCTTCGCGAATCGACTCCGCCAACTCGGAGAGCTTTGCTTCCGAAAACACCCGGCGAGGCTGCCACGGATTCGGAACGATTTCTGCCACGGACAGTTGCGAAGGCGTCCCCGATGCCTCAAGTTCCCGCACCCGCAGTTGAGCCGAGGCCAGCGCCCCCGCCATCCCGGGCGCTGTTTCAGTACGTGCCGCACGACGCGCCGGGTCAGGTTTCCGCTCGTCCGTGGATCGAATGCCCGCCGTTTTGGCCAGCAGTTGCTCGCGAAGATTGCTCATTGTGCGGGCCTCCATTGCTTGATGAATTGTTCGTCGACCCACCGGCAGTAGTCCACCAAAGGCTGTCGCACTCGCTGCAACGACTTCGCCTGGCTGTGTGTGCTGCTGATGTCGAACACAGTGGTAAATGCCAGAGCACCTGAACTCATGACAGAACTTGCCGGGACCTCAAACGGATCCAGCCACTGACGATAGGCGCCTTGAGCCCAGGTCCGCACGACCGGTGCCGATGATGTCGGCCCGTAATTGACCCGGGTAAGCAGCACGGATACGAAGTCGTATTTCTTGTCGGCCTCAAACCGTATGAAGGATTTGGCGACGTCCGAAAACAGCCGCCAGAAAGAGAGCGAACTGAAAAAGTCCAGATTTTCGGGCACCATCGGCATGACCATCGCGTCGGCGGCCATCAAAGCGTTCAAGTTGAGATACGAAAGGGAAGGCGACGTATCGAGGATGATGTAGTCGTAGTACTTCCGCAACGGAGCCAATCCCTCGCGCAGCACCTGCCAGAACTTGAAGCCGGGAACCTTCATCTGCATCGCCGGCAGGTGATATTCAGCACCGACCAGTTCGGTATGCGCGGGGATGATGTCGAGACCATCCCAGTATGTCGACTGCACTTTCGCGAGCAGCCCGCCTTCGACGTTCTGGTCGTAGACGTAGGGCAGCACGGTCGCTTCCGGAAACACCTCTTTCTCCGCGTACAGGCCGCATAGCTCCGAAAGCGACGCTTGCGGATCAAGGTCGACCACCAGCACCTTGCGACCGCGCAGACTCAGTCCCTGTGCGAGACACATCGTGGTCGTGGTCTTCGCGGACCCGCCTTTCAACTGCGACGTGATAATGATCTTGCCTTCGAAGTCATCGCTAGGGCCGGCAATCAGGGGCGTCTGGAAGATGTCGGAAACCTGCTGGACCCAGGTGCGCGCTTCCGCCAGGGTGAACTGCCGGCTCCGGCTGCGCCCCGTTCCAGTGCTATGCCCTTCGGGCAGCACACCATCGCCCTTCGTTATCTGGTACTGCACCTGGTTGCGGGTCAATCCGCACATCTCGGCGATCTCACCGGTCGTGAAAACGGGCGGCGTCTTGCGGGGACGGGGGGCGAGAATCTGGTCTCGCAGCTCCGACGCATAATCGGTCACGACATCGGCGAAATCGCTGATTTCCGCGAGAGTGACCGTTCGGTCGATTGGAAGCGGTTGACTGACGTTGGCCATTTTCAGAGTTTCCGGTTAAAAATTAGGCTAAACGCAGAATACCGGAAAAATCAGGAAACGTCGTTATATTAGTGTCTTATTCACCCGTTTTAGCTGTTTTCGAGCCCAAACGGACAAGTCATTGATTTCGTTCACGGCAAACGAGCTGCAGAAAGGCGATTCGGGCATGCCACCGCCGGTACAAAATATCTCACCCTTGGTCTCCGTATTCGCGCTCGAATGGCAAAGGTGAGATGTTTTGTACCGCTTCTGAGGAATGGGCGTTACTCGAAACCGTGCTAAGAGCGGCAAGACCGCTAATTACAGCGTAAATCTTACATTTACCATTCATTGCGCCTCGGATGCCCCTCAAAGGTGAGAGATTGTGTACCGCCGTTAAGCCAACCCGTCCGCAAAGGCACGCGAAGTACAAAATCTCTCACCCTGAAAACGCCTGAAGACTACCCGCCAAGCCGCGCCAGCCCTACCTGCGTACCGTAGATTGCTGCTTTGCCGGCCATAGAGCACCCCTTCTCGCGGGTTTGTGCCGAAGCGATCCGGGAACATCATCTCTCACCTTTAGTGCTTCGAATAAACACCGGCCGAAACAGGACGATGCGATGCAGGTCTCGCTTGACAGGTCGTTTTCCCGATCTTGCCAGCTATGGATTGACTTTTTTGTTCGCGGAGTTTGTTCGTTGTTTTTATAAAAAACAACCCACTTACAAACTTACACAGTATCCCGGCTCGTTTAAAAACAAAGACTTAAAGCTGAAAAGTGAGAGATGGTGTCCCTAAGGTGAGAAATCTTGTACCTCAAAGGTGAGAGGTGTTGTACCCACAGGTGAGACGGACGGGCGGCCAAGGTGAGGGATGGTGTACCGAAGTGCCCGAAGGTGATTTACCCGCCGCCACGCCTGTGGATAACCCGCCAGAGCCGCCTCTCTGGCGGGGTAGAGCGGGGTACGCGACCCGGAAAGGTGAGAGTTTGTGTACCCAAGGTGAGAGATAGTGTGCATTTGCTCCCAGCGGACGCCGAAGGGTGAGAGATATTCGTTGACATCTCACCTTTATCTGCTACAGTCAGTTGACATTTTGAGGGCAAGAACGGCTTCACGACCACGGACCAGGCATGAACAGCAGCATTGACCGGCGGGTGACGCCGCTCCAGTATGCGCTCGATCTTTTTGTCGAAAACTCGCCGGCTCAGCGAGCCATTCACGAGCTGGCATCCGACAAGGACATCGGATATCAAAAAAATCGGGTCTTTGCCCGAATCGTCGGCCTGGGTCTGTCCGCCCGGCGTTTTGTCGATGCGGCTTACTTCATCGTGGCCCAGGAGCCCGAAGCGAAGGAAGCCTACGATGTCACGCTCAGCTTTTTCAAATGGCTGATGCGCTACGACAGCAAGAACAAAAAGCATTTTTCCAGCGTGATCCGTAGCGTCAAATCCTCGATGCTCGAGGTGACCAGCGCGCCGATCGTTTCCGTCGATCCCGCCGGACGGCTGGTCGACCGCTCGTCCGAAGACACCGACTTCGACGAAGAGGCCCCAGCGGATGCCGCCGCGAAAACCGCAACCGTCTCGGTTGCCGATGAAGACGGCGACTGGCTGGAACTGATCGGTCGGGTGAGCGTGCGCAACGGCAGGATCCGGTTTCGCGTGCCCGTCGAACTGCAGCGACTCATCAAGGATCCGGAAAATTCGTACTGGACCAGTTTGCTGGTGACCTCCCGATTCACGCTGATCTACGCCCGAGGTATCTACGATCACGTTCAGCCTGCCGTCGCGAACGGCGTAACGGAATGGCTGCCGCTCGACCTGATTCGAAATCTCCCTGGAAAGTCGTGGGCCAATAACGCCGAGTTCAAATACTTCAAGCGTGACTATCTCGAACCTGCCGTGAAGCAGATTAACGAACTGTCCGATATCGAGCTGTCGTACGAGACGCGCGCCGGAACGCCCGGGTCGCGCAAGAAGGATCAGATTCGCTTCAAGCTCAAACGAAAAGACGGCGCCCTGGCGTCCAAGGCCGCGATGCTGAACTCGGTCGCGCTTTTCCAGACCCTGCAGAACGAGTTTGGTCTGACCGACAAGCAATTTGAACGAATCGAGGACAGCCGGGCAGTCTGGACGGACGAGCGGATTCAGCAGGCCATCGACTACACCCGGTGGACGATCCGCCAGGGCACCAAAGTCAAGCGCGCTTCGGCGTATCTGATGAAGGCGCTATCTGAGAACTACCGCGTCGCTGAAGCGGACCGACAGGTCGAACTGGTCCAGATGAAACTCGCCGAGACGGCCGCGGCCGAAAGCGAGGCCAAGGCGGCCGCGCGCAACGTCGTGGCGGCGAGTGTCGCGGCGGCGGATGCGGCGGCCAATCAACGTCGCGAGGACGAGGCCAGACACGCGCGCGAGTCCTTCGCGGCGTTCGACAGGAAAGTGCGGGAAGAACTCGTCCGCAAGTTCGTGGCCCAGAATGCGCTCGGGCTTCGCGCTATCGAACGACAGGGGCTCAAGCCGGCAGACGTCACTCACGAGAACATCATGGATTGGCCCGGTATCGCCAATACGTTCAGCTTTTTCGTTGCCGCGGAATTGAGGAAGGCCGCGCGGGTGCAGCAAGCCAAAGACTGACGCGGGCAGTGGAGGTGCTGCAGGCACCTCCAGTCGCGCTGCGCTCAGGCAGCCAGACGTCGACGACATTCGATTCTCCGTATCTCCAGCCGATGCATCGGGTTCCGCAGGGCATTTCAGCCGGAATGGTTGCGCGGACACCCGTTCGTATTAATGCTCGTCAGGTACCGTGGCAGGTCTCATCGCATCAGATCATCGCCTCCACCCGCGTCATGAAACTGTCACGAGCGGTACGCAAACATATGGCCCCGGCTGACGCCCATTGAGCGATGCCTCGCTCGCAGCGAGTCCCGTCCGGTTCTTACTCTCATCTTTGGACATCCGATGACATACCGCGAACCCCCCGCCACCCCTCCGGTGAACGAAGAAGCCGATGCCGCACAGACGCCCGAGCGCCCGAGCCGTCGCCACTTTCTTGGCGGCGTCGCCGCGGTGGCGATTGGCGGAGGGCTGGCCGCCTGCGCGTCGCCCGCCACGCGCGATGCTGCCGTGACGGGTGTCGCGGCCGGGCCGCAGTTCGATCGCGCGCTGCGATCGAAGGTCAAGACCGTCGTTGTGATCTACGCGGAAAATCGCAGCTTCAATAATCTGTTCGGCGATTATCCCGGCGTCGAGCGTCCGCTCTCCGCCGTGAAGCTGGAAGACTATGTGCAGCGCGATCGCGATGGTTCGACGGTCCTGCCGCAACTGCCCACCGTGCCCAATGGCTGGCTGTTGAAAGACCAGACCGTCGACGGCGTCACGTACAAGGCGGGCCAGCAATTCCAGACCAATCTGCCGAACGCGCCTTTTGCGCTCAAAGGCCCGAACGGCGAGAATCTGCCGCTGTCGCTCGTGACGCACGATCTGTGGCACGTGTTCTATCAGAACCAGATGCAGATCAACGGCGGCAAGAACGACATGTTCGTCGCGTGGGCCGATTCGGCCGCGTTCACGATGGGCCACTACGCGAATGCGAGCTACGATCTGCGGATGTGGGATCTCGCCAGCGAATACGTCCTGTGCGACAACTTCTTCCAGGGTGCGTTCGGCGGCTCGTTCCTGAACCATCAGTACCTGATCGCCGCGGCGCCGCCCGTGTATCCCGATCCGGCCCACAGCATCGCGAAGTTCCAGATTGCCGAGACCGTTAGCGGGCGTCCCGACGACCCGAACCTGAAGCCGCTCGCTGCGTCGCCGAAGAGTGCAATGGATGGCATTCCTAAATTTGGCCCCAGCGCGCTGACGCCGCCGGAAACGCTGGTAGACGGCCGCACGGTCAGCTACGCGGTCAACACCATGATGCCGCCGTACGCGCCCACGCCGCTGAAGCTCGGCGCCCATGGCATGACCGACTTCACGCAGGAAAGCAACGCCATGGCGCTGCCGCCGCAGACGCACGAGCACATCGGCGACAAGCTCACGAAGCGCGGCATCGACTGGGCGTGGTACGCGGGCGCGCTCCAGCAGACGCTCGACATGCACGGCAAGAACACGAACGACGGCACGCCGCTGATCCCGAACTTCCAGTACCACCACCAGCCGTTCAACTACTTCGCGAATCTCGGGCCGGGCACGGCTTCGCGTGCGAAGCATCTGCGCGACGCCGGACTCGGCGATGATGAAAGCACCAACCGCTTCCTCGCCGATGCCCGCGCGGGCCGCCTGCCGGCCGTCGCGTTCTACAAGCCGCAGGGCAACCTGAACATGCACGCGGGCTATGCGGACGTCGCGTCCGGCGACCGTCATATCGTGCATGCGGTGAAGGCGCTTCGCGCGAGCCCGCAGTGGGCAAACATGGTCGTGATCATCACGGTCGACGAGAACGGCGGATGGTGGGATCACGTCGCGCCGCCCAGGGGCGACCGCTGGGGACCGGGCACGCGCGTGCCGGCGCTGGTGGTCTCGCCGTTCGCGAAGAAGGGCTACGTCGATCACACGGTGTACGACACCGCATCGATCCTGCGACTGATTACGCGCGTGTTCGAACTCGAAACGCTCGACGGTCTTCACACACGCGACGCCGCGATGCAGGCACGCGGACAGGCGGGCATGGGTGATCTGACCAACGCGTTGGACCTGTCGTCGTGATGTGACGGTGTGGTCATCGCAACGTCTGCAACCTTGACGCGTTGCAGGCGTTGGCTTTTCTGCTTCATGTGTTCGCCAGCGCTGCGCCGCGCCTCTCATGAGCACGTGCTTCACCTCCGCGGAGCCATCACGACTCGCCTTCGCTCCGGGCAATTACGCAACTAACCGCCGCGATTCCCCGCAACCTGCCGGGACCCCACGCCGCCCCCGGCTTGTCAGCAAGCCATGACGCTCGCGCATCAAGCGCATCCGCGCCCGCTCACAGTTCCCAACCCAAAGCTTTCAAAAACCCAAAGTCTTTGCTAACATGCGCCCTTTAAATGAGAATACGTCTCATTTAATTGTTACTTATTCGATGTTTAACCCGGGGCGGGGGCGTCCCGATATCTGGCCAACATGAACAATCAACTAACCGCACGCCGCTCGGGGCGCATGCTTCATCGACCTTTGCAGATTGCCGTCTGGCTCGCGTTTGCCGCCGCCCAATCCGCGTTCGCTCAATCCACCGAAGGGCTGGCCGCCGCGAGCGCAAGCCCGGCCAATCCCGCGACTTCCGCAAACAGCACCAACGTTCCCGCGCCGGAGAAGGAGAAGGAGAAGGACCAGGCGCTGCCCGCCGTAAAGATCAGCGCCACCGCCGAAAACGACTCGCCGCTGCATCTGGCGACACCGGTGTCGAACGGCGCGCTCGGCACGCGCTCGCAGCTCGACACGCCGTTCTCGACCACGGTTGTGACGGGCGACGATCTCGCCGACCGCCAGGCCAACAAGCTCGGCGACGTGTTCGCCGGCGATGCCTCGGTGTCCGACAACAGCAACGCCTATAGCGCGTGGGCGACGTACATCACGATCCGCGGTCTGCCGATCGACTGGCAAAACGGGTTTCGTATCGACGGCAATCCGTTCATCTCGTACGGCATCACGATGCCTTACCAGAACTTCGAGCGCGTCGAATTGCTCAAGGGCCTCAGCAGTTTCATGTACGGCTTCGTCCAGCCGGGCGGCGTGGTGAACTACGTCACGAAGCGGCCGGGCCCGGAGCCGGTCACGAGTTTCGAGGTCGGGTACCGCACGGACGGCGTGCTGAGCCAGCACGTCGACCTGAGCCGCCGCTTCGGCCCGGACGGCATGTTCGGTGCGCGCATCAACTACACGCACGAGGCGGGGAAGACCTATAACGCGGGCGACATCAACCGCAATGCGGTGGCCGTCGCGCTCGACGGCCAGCTCACGCGCGACCTCGACGTCTATTTCAACGCGATCTATCAGCAGAGCCGTTCGAGCGGACAGACGCCCTCGATCTACATTCCCGGCAGCTACGTCGGCACGGGCCTGCCCGCGACGATCAGCGGCGGCACCAACTGGCTCGGCGGCACCGACCAGCATCTGAACACCAATCTTCAGCTCTACACGGCGGGCGTGAAATACCAGATCGCACCGGACTGGACGTTCAACACGGCGGCGAGCTACAGCAAGTCGTCACGCGACCGCAACGAGAGCACGCTCACGCTGCTCAACCAGGCGGGCGACTACACAGACAGCCGCTGGAACGGCGACGAAGGCCATCAGGACATCTACTGGCAAGGCACTTTCGAGGGCAAGGTGAAGACGGGGCCGTTCACGCACCAGCTCGTGTTCGGCGCGGCAGTCCAGCATCAGACCAACGATTACGGCACGGCGGATGGCACGGTCATCGTGCCGCTCGGCGCCGGCAATCTCTACGAGCCGAATCCGTTCCGCTACTACTCCGGCAGCGGACTGCAGAAGTACCGTGCGAGCGAGATCAACCAGAAGTCGCTGTTCGCAAGCGACACGGTGCAGTTGACGAGTCGCTGGTCGGTGCTCGCGGGCCTGCGCATGACGAACTACGATCAGGAGTCCTACTCTGAATCGGGCGCGACTACGGCGGCGTACGGGAAGAACGGTGTCCTTACGCCGACCCTCGCGCTCATGTACAAGCTCGATCCGGAAACCACGCTCTATGCGAGCTACGTTGAAGCGCTCGAAGCCGGTCAGATCGTGTCGAGCATCTATGCCAACGGCGGCTCGGTGCTCAATCCGCTGCGCTCGCGTCAGTACGAAGTGGGCATCAAGAGCGAGCACGCGCGCTGGAGCGCGAACGCGGCGCTGTTCCGTATCGAGCGCGGTGCTTCGTATGCGAACGATCAGAACGTGCTGACGCAGGACGGCAACTCGATCTACGAGGGCATGGAGACGGGCGGCAGCGTGCGCCTCGGCCGTAGCTGGCAGGTCGCGGGCGACGTGATGCTGCTCGACACCTGGTACGCGAAGGGTCAGCAGTTCAACGGCAATCGCGTGGCGGGTGCGCCGCAGTTCACGGCCGCCGCGCGCGTGACCTACGACGTGCCGTACGTGCCGGGCCTGCAGCTGGGCGCGGACGCGAAGTACACGGGCAGCGTCAAGGTGCGTCCGCAGGGCGATCTGGAGACCGGCGGCTACCTGCTCGTGAACGCGGGCGCGAGCTATCTCACGCGCATCGGCGGCCACGACGTCACGCTGCGCGCGGCCGTCGACAACCTCACGAATCGCCGCTACTGGATGTTCCAGTACGACAGTTACATCGCGCCGGGCGATCCGCGTACGTTCAGCCTGAACGCGAAGATCGACTTTTGAGGCGGGCGGCCGGCGCCGTCCGAGCGGCAACGGAGCAATAAGGATTGATCGGATTTATGCACTTGATAATGATTCTCATTGCCGATAATATTGCGAAATCCTTGCAGCCAACGATGCGTTGCCCGGCTGTCCTTCCTCATTCCGTTCGTCGCGCACATGGCTCGCATTTTGCCTTTTTGCGCGACCCAGACCCTCCACCCGGTGTCATGCACGTTCCCGAAACGCCACTTCATCGCGAGACCGTCGACCGGTTGCACCGGCCAGGTGGAATCGGTCCGCTGGTCGCGCGCATCGTCGGCGCGATCTTCGGCGGCTACGCGCTCGCCATGCTTTCGAGCGTGGCCGCGCTCGTGCTGCCCATGCCCGCGCCGCAAGCGGTGCTGACGGGGATGCTCGCGAGTTTCATCGTGTACGCCGGCGCCGTGATCTGGGTGTTCATCGCGCGCAGTTCGCTCCGCGCATGGGCGGGCCTCCTGATGGCCGCCGTACCGCTCGCACTGGCGGCATGGTCGGCCATGTCGATGGCGGCGGCAGCCGGGGGCCGACTCGCGTGAGCAGCGTCACGGCCAAAGCTACCGCCAAGGCTACCGCCAAGGCTACCGCCAAGGCTACCGCCAAGGCTACCGCCAAGGCTACCGCCAAGGCTACCGCCAAGGCTACCGCCAGGGTCATCGCCAGGCCGCGAGGGCGTGGCGTGCGGCAGAGCATGTCCGGTCTTCATACGTGGGCGGGACTGCTCGTCGGCTGGATTCTTTACGCGATGTTTTTGACCGGAACGGTCAGCTACTTCAAGGACGAGATCTCGCAGTGGATGCGGCCGGAGATCGCGCGCCGGCAGAGTGCGCCGGACCCGGCAGCGGCCGCACAACGCGTCGCCGATACGCTCGCCGTGCTGGCAGCCGGGAGCCCGCAATGGAGCATCCAGCTACCGACCGCACGCAGCAATATCGTCAACGCGTTCTGGCGCACGCCGGGCGCGAAAGCCAGCAAGCGCGGCCACGAGGAGGCGGCCTTCGACCCCGCCACCGGCCACCGGCTGGCCGCGCGCGACACGCTCGGCGGCGAGTTTTTCTATCGCTTCCATTATCAGTTCTACTATCTGCCCGCGATGTGGGGCCGATGGCTCGCCGGTCTGTGCGCGATGTTCATGCTCGTGGCGATCATCAGCGGCGTGATGACCCACAAGAAAATTTTCGCCGACTTCTTCACGTTCCGTTGGGGCAAAGGACAGCGATCGTGGCTCGACGCGCATAACGCGCTCTCGGTCTTCGGGCTGCCGTTTCATTTCATGATCACCTATACGGGACTCGTCATGCTCATGACGATGTATATGCCGTGGGGTGCGATGACCGCATTGCAAACGCAGTCGCAGCGACAGGCACTGAATATCCAGTTGAGCGCGTTTATCCCGCCGGGCAAGCCTGCGCATATCGAGGCGCCGCTTGCCCGCGTCGATGCGATGGTGCGCGAGGCGCAGACGCGCTGGGGCACCGACGACGTGCTGCGCGTGACGGCGACGAATCCCGGCGACGCCAGCGCGCGCGTGATCGTTTCGCGCGGCGATTCGGAGCGCGTCTCGGCGAGCCCGCAGTTCCTGCTCTTCGATGGCGCGACCGGCAAGCTGCTTGAAGCGAAGGAGCGCGTCGGCGCCGCCGCCGAAACGCGCGGCGTGTTGTACGCGCTGCACATGGGCCGCTTCGGCGATCTGCAGTTGCGCTGGCTCTACTTCCTCGTCGGCCTCGGCGGCACGGCGATGGTCGGCACCGGGCTCGTCATGTGGACCGTGAAGCGCCGCCAGAATCTGCCCGATCCGCAGCGTCCGTACTTCGGTTTCCGTCTGGTCGAGCGTTTGAATGTCGCCGTCATTGCAGGTCTGTCGATCGCAATGACGGGCTACGTGTGGGCCAATCGTCTGTTGCCGGTATCGGTCGCGAATCGCGCCCACGTCGAGATCGACGTGTTCTTCGCGGTCTGGGCTGCGGCATGGCTGTACGCACTCGCGCGCCCCGCGAAGCGCGCCTGGATCGAGTTGCTGTGGTGCGCGGCGGTGTTGCTCGCGCTCGTGCCGGTGTTGAACGCGCTGACGACTGAGCGTCCGTTCTGGCGCAGCGTTGCCGTGGGCGACTGGGTGTATGCCGGTTTCGATCTGGCGATGTGGGCGTTCGCTGCCCTGCACGCGACGCTCGCGCTGCGCACGGCCCGGTATCGGCCGCGGATCAGGACAACGCGCCGCGGCGAGGCCGTTTCGCAACCGCAGGGCAGGTGATGTCGATTCCTGTTCTGCTGCTGTGCGTGTTTGCATTCGCGTGCCTTGCGATGGCGATGGATCGTCATCAGGAAACGGTGTTCGGCAAGGCGCTTTCGGGCGCGGCGTCGCGAGGTTTTCGGAGCGGCGGATGGTGTGGCCTCGTCGTCGCGCTGTGGCTGATCGTGGCCGCGCGCGGATGGGCGATGGGGCTCGTCTGCTACAGCGGCATGACGAGTCTTGCCGCCGGCGTTGTGTATTGCGCGGTCGTTTCGTATGAACGGCGGCTTGCGGGCCGTTAGCGATTGATACGTCGTCCCGATCGTTAAGACCGGAAAAAGCGCACTACGTCGGCTGAGTTTAAATTGATTCCCGGGATTAAACAGTGAATACCCACCCTATGTTCGTCGCTGCCCGACCGGATCGCCGCGTCGCTACAGCCGTTGTCATCGTCGTGGCGCTGCATGCCGCGCTGATCGCGTTCATGCTCGCGCGACGCGACGCGATGCCGGTCGCCCTCCAGTCGCACACGATCACCGCCGAGCTGTTGCAGTCCGAGAGCGTCGCTGCGCCGGCCGCGATCCAGTCGACACCGGCGCCGACACCGCCGAAGCCGGCCCCGCACGTCACGCGCGAAAAGCCGGTGGCCCAGCCGAGGCCGGGATCAACCCCAACCCCCGCGCCGCTGCCGGTCGCGCAGGCGCCGTCGCAGCATCAGATCGAGACGGCAGCGCCCGCCGAGCCGACGCCGCCCACGCCCGCGCCTGCCGCGCCAGTGCCTGCGCTGGCCGCCGCGGCTGCACCCGCGCAAGGCAAGCCGACGATGGAGCTGAACGCGCCGAAAAACGTCTCGCATCTCGACTGCCGGATCTCGCAGCCCGATTACCCGGTGCTGTCGAAGCGTCGCGGCGAGACAGGCACCGCGGACGTGCACTTCGTGGTCGGCCTGACCGGCGCGATCGAGAACATCGAACTGAAAAAGAGCAGCGGTTTTAGCCGCCTCGACGCCGCCGCGCTCGCCGCGATGCGCAGCAGTTCGTGCAAGCCGTACCGCGAAAACGGCGAGCCCGTGCGCGCCGCCTACACGCAGCCTTTCGACTTCAGCCTGCACGATTGAGCACGAGCGAAGCGACCGGATTCATCAATTAAAAGGAGCAATCGCAATGCAGAACTACGGTATCGCCCACTTCTGGGTGCAAGGGGATTTCGTGACGCGCGGCATCGCACTCGCGCTGCTGATCATGTCGGTGCTGTCGTGGTGCGTGATCGTCGTGAAAGGCTGGAACGTCGTGCGCCTGAAGCGCCTGACGAAGCACGCGGAAGAGGGATTCTGGCATTCGGACGATTTTGACGATGGCGTGAAGAAGCTCGGCGAAGGCAGCCGCGAAGACAATCCGTTCCTTGCGCTCGCGCTGTCGGGTGAGGAAGCCGCCGATCATCATCACCAGACGCAGCCGCATCTGCACGATCGCATGGACGTGTCGGACTGGATCACGCGCTGCCTCAAGGACACGATGGACGACGCAATCGCGAAGATGCAGGGCGGCCTCGCCGTGCTCGCGTCGATCGGCAGCACGGCGCCGTTCGTCGGCCTGTTCGGCACGGTGTGGGGCATTTATCACGCGTTGCTGACGATCGGCGCGACCGGTCAGACGTCGATCGATGCGGTCGCGGGCCCGGTCGGCGAGGCGCTGATCATGACCGCGTTCGGCCTGTTCGTCGCGATTCCGGCGGTGCTCGGCTATAACGCGCTGACGCGCGCGAACAAGGCGATCGTCACGAAGCTGAACCGCTTCGCGCATGGCCTGCACGGGTTCTTCGTGACGGGCACGCGCCTGTCGTCGTCGCGGCGCAACCTGCGCGTTGCCGCGCACGGCCAGTAACGAAGGAGGTTTTCGATGGCGATGAACTCATTTTCGAGCGACGAAGACGACGGCCTGATGAACGAAATCAACATGACGCCGCTCGTCGACGTAATGTTGGTTCTCCTGATCGTATTCATGGTGACGATTCCGGTGATTCGTCATGCGGTGAAGATCGACCTGCCGCACGCGAGCAGTCAGAAAGAGGACGCGAAACCCGCGCAGATCAACGTGTCGATCGAGCAGGACGGCACGGTGCTGTGGGACGGCACGCCGGTCAGCGATGCCGGGCTGCGCGAGAAGATCGCATCGTCCGCGCAGGCGACGCCGCAGCCCGAACTGCATCTGAACGCGGACCGCAAGGTCGCGTATGAAAAGGTCGCCCAGGTGATGTCGGCGGCACAGAGCGGCGGCCTCACGAAGATCGGCTTCGTCACCGATCCCGCGAAGCATTGAGGCGATTCCCGTGACCGGCCTTTCTGAACGCCGGTCACGGCGAGGTCCGCAGCCGCAGCACGTCTTGTCCGGCGACGCCCGGAAGCCCGGATAACCGTCCCGACATTCTCGCGAAGCGCATCGCAGCCGCTTCGTTGAGATGCCAGAACGCGCGGATTCCATGCCCGTCCTTGCAACGCGCGACCCTTCCGGCACGCAACCGCGCGCGCGTGCCTGACGCTCGCCGTGCAGGTGGACGGCCACTGCGTGACCACGGTCGAAGGACTGAGCCCGCCGGACGGCACGTTGCCGGTGCTGCAACAGGCCTTTCACGAATGTCATGCGCTGCAATGCGGCTTCTGCACGCCGGGCATGCCGTCGTCGCGCAACCGTCTTCAAACAGCCAGCAACCGGAACTGCGCGGCCGGCCAGCGAACTCGTGATGCCGGTGGCGATCTCGCTCATCGAGCGCACCGGGCACGGCACGATCAGCATGCCCTTCGTCCTGAACGAGCCCGAGGAAATGGCCGCGCCGATGTCGCCCGCCGAATACCAGTGCGACGCGCGCGCGCAGATCGGCGGCGCGCACGTCGGTTTCGCGCCTGTACGACACGTTGCTCGACAACTGCGGCAACGTGCTGATCAAGGAGGTGCTCAACAGCCTCTATACGCGGATCAATCTGCTGCGGATCACGACGCTCATGCAGCCGGACCGGTGGTCGACGAGCCTGAGCGAAATCGACGAACCGCAACGATGCATCAGGGCGCGCGACGAGGCCGGGGCCGAACTGGCGGCGCGGACCCACGTCGAGAATGCGAGGATCGCGGCGATGCGGTTCATCGAAGCTGAGGAGTCGCAATAGCGTCGGGGTGTCTCCTTCGCCGTGCTTCAGAGGTAGCCGAGTTCAGGCGGCCAGCGCCGCGGGGTGACGAGGGACACGCTCCGCCGGGTGATGTCGAACGTGAACGCTATCGTGCCGAATGGTTGCGGAACCGGTTGTGGAAACGGCTGCGGCTGTTGCAAGGGGACGAGCGCGCCGTGCGTGAGCGGTGCCGTCAACGTCGGCAGTTGAGCGAACGTGATCGTGACACGGATCTTGCGCTGGCGCTTGGCCTTGTAACTCAGGCGCGGCGTGCTGCTCTGCGTAGACGGTTGAGATGGGAGTTCCTCGTCCCAGTCGGCGCGGTCGGGCGACCAGTCCGCTCCGAACGCTTCATAGGGAGAGCGTTTGCGGCGGATCGCCTTGTCCACTACTTGCTCGATCGCACCATAGACACTCGACGGATCGCGAAGATTCACATCGGGCAGAAAATCGAGGAACGTGGAGGACGGCATCTGCAGAACCTCGTCGCCCATGTCGATGTTGACGGTGGCCTGCGTGCCCCGGAAAAGGCTCGCGAGGTCGGGGCCGATCGTCGGGGTTTGCGTATTCCACGTATTCCATGGTGACCGATTCCCGCTCGTCGACGTGCCGCCCCAACCCTGTTGCTGCGAAAATGCGCCGGGAAACGTGCCCGAAAACATGCCTGGAAGCGCGCCGAACAGCGGCGGCAGCGCGAGGGGGGCGAGCGCTTGCTGCAACGCGTGCGGATTCGCGAGGTCGAGAAGGGCGGCGGCCGTTTGCAGATCGACGACCCCCTGATCGACGTAAGTGTAGAGATAGCCGAGTCCGCTGTGTTGCGCGAACGAAAAATCCGGCGCGACGGACGTGTCGTCGCGATAGTCCCAGCCACCGTTCGCATTGCGCGTGTTGGTTGTGTAGTGGCCGACGTTCGGCCGTGCGCCCTGGTGATAGATGACGGCTTCGAGCCGATAGCCATGCTGGTTGAGCACGAACTGCTCGGGCATGTGGATCGCGCTCGGGTCTTTTCTGATCTGCCCGTTGCCGAATGACCACCTGACGAGCTGAATCGAAATGACGTGCGGCGTTTGTGCGCCCAACGCGATCTGGCTCGTTCCTCGCGAACGATAGACCAGGCCGCGCCCGAGGTTGTTCTGGTTCGGCCCGTTGTATACGCCCGTCACCTGCTCGATGTTTTCGCGGGCGAGATAGTTCGTGAGCGCGGTTTGCAGACTGGCGGCGCCCGTGATCGGCAATTTGATGAGCCAGTCGGAGACCTGGCGCGGCGCGAAGTTTCCCTGCGCGTCGAACGTCGAATAACGCGCTGGATCGGCGAGAGGCAGGGACACCCGATTCGGCAGGTCGATGGCCTTCGTATGCGTCTGCGCGAGGCTATAGCCTGGCGTCGTCGCCGCGCCGAAATAGTCGAGCAGATAGCCGAGCACTTCGCTCGGGTCGCGTTGTGCATTGAGCGCCACGCGCGCCGCGAACGCATTCGGCCCTTCGAGCAGTTCGGCGTGATCGAGCGCGACGAGCAGATCGGCGACGGTGTCGTAATCGATGCGCTGTCCCGCCCGGATGTTCACGAGTACGGCGTTTACGCGCGCGCGCAGATCGCTGCGCGCATCGGGATCGCGCGGCGCGAAGAGGTGGCGCCAGGGCGAGTACGCGAGCATGTTGAGCGCCGCGGCCAGATAGCAGGTATTGCCGACGTTCGTGACGCCCGTTTGTGTGCCCGGACCCGTCGCGAGGAGAAACGGATTCTCGACGAATATCTCGTCTCTCGACGGGCCCGAAAACCGCGTGCTGATATCGTACTGGACGTCGCGCTGATCGGCGGGAGGCAGCGCGCGAAAAGCCTTGTCGAGATCGTGAGGGCTTTTCGCCGTTTCGATGACTTCGGTTTTATAGCGTGTGAGCCCCTGATTAATCAGCTCGCGAACCTTCGCATAGCGCGCGCGGATTGTTTCGACATCGCCATCGGCGCTTTTGTTCTCGGCGCGCCACTCGTCGCCGAAGCCCATCAGATCCATGAACTCGTCGTAGCGGTTCGCCGAATTCAGCAATGCGACGGCGAACGTCGTCTGCGGTGCGCGCGTCGTGCCGTAGAAGATACGGTCCATGCGCAGCCGGTAGGTGGCGGGCAGACGATGGAATGCATCACGCTGAATCGGTCCGATGAGCTTCTTGGCGAGTTCGATGAACGCGGCCGAGCCGACGGCGCTCATTCGTCCCATGGTGTATTTGTCGGCACCCAGTTGCTGATGCTTCGAAAGGCTTTCCAGCACGATGAAGTTTTCGTAGCCTTCATGCAGGTTCAATTCGGCGGCTTTCGCGAGCGAGGCGTTCGTCACGTCGACGATGGGGATCGTGGCGTCGTTGAGTCCCGTTCCGTTCTTTTTCGCAAAGTGTTTGAAGACATTCTGGTAGTCCACCCGCGATTCCGTTGCCTGGCTTGATGTCAGGACCGGGTTTAGATCGGCGGCGATGATGGAAGGCGGCGCTTTGTGCCCCTGGTCCCGCTTGTTGAGTGCTCTCTCCAGTTCGGTCCAGTTGAGAAAACGGCCGTTCGGTGCGCGGTTGATCGTCAGCAGACGAAGATTTTCCTTGTCGACCGCGGCGTATTCGAAGTAGCTGTTCAGATCGATCGTTTCGAGCTGGCTCTGCTCGTCGATCTTTTTTCTCTGGACGGTCCAGGCGCGCGCGAGCAGGTTCGCGGAAACGATCGCCTGCATGCCGCTGTCGAGATAAAACGTGGCTGTCTCGTGTTTGGCCGAGCCGAGTCCGAGCGTGTTGCGCAGATAATCCGGGTAAGGATCGTGAGGTGTCGAATCCGGCGATGTGAGCGTCTGGGCATTGAAGGATTCCAGCAAATAGCTGTACTCCATCAGGTTTTCGATCACCAGCGCCGACTTCAAATACAACTGCTCCTGCGTTGCCGCATCAGTAGGCGATTTTTGCGCGAGCAGAAATTGGGCTTTCGTCAGATTGCGCTGCAAACGCACGGCGATCCATTGAGCGAAGCGCTCGGGGCCCCTGATGGCAATCGTTTCGTGCATCGCGTCCTGCGCATAACGCACGGCCGTTTTCAGCGCTTCGCGATAGAGCGCCACGTCAGGCGTCCTGGAGCGCGACGCCGCATTGTCGATCGTCCGGGACGCGTGGCCCCGGGGTTTCTGAAAGTTCGGGTTTTTAACATGCAATGCGTCGAGCGTTCCGAGCACCAGGTGCTCGAACACGGCAGGCGGCGTCAGGCCTGGCCAGATTCGCACCGGGCCGCCGACCGACGATACGCTCGGGTAAAGAAAGCCGAAGCTGCCGCGATGCGTGGCGCGTGTCTGCAGTTTCAGACTCGCTGCCGTTTCATTGAAGGTCGGGATGAAGAGTTCGCGCCAGATCTGTTCCTTAAGCGGGAACGAGCCATCCTTGTCGACAAGCTCAAGAATCAGGCTTGCGTGGTTCGGCGACTGGATGGGCACCACGCGCCAGCCGCGCCTCTTCTTGTCGTATTTCGCTCTGACCGCCTCCGCGACGCGGGCGATCAGGGCGCTGCGGTCTTCGAGCATGAAGTCGTGGTAATTCGACGACGTATCGGGCGCCAGCTGATCATCCGGAATGACCGCTTTGAGCGCGTCCTTAACGCCTGTTTCGGCCCATTTGGGTGTCGAAGCGGACGGGTCGCGCGCCTCGACCCGCGTTCCCACCTGGATGGTTCGATAGACGTTCTGAATGAGTCCAAGGGATCCGGTATGGCTACCGCCGACGCTTTTGTACACCGCGTAATTGATCACCTTGTCGGCATCGTCGCCGATGAAGGTCATCTCGTGGATGCTCGGCTTGAGGTATCCGTATTGAATCAGCTTCGCGTGAAGAGCCGGGTTCGCCACCTGCGCTGTGTACCCTTTCGGAAATTTCTCGCCGCTTTGTTCGTAGAGCACTTCCGCGTCGTTCTTCAGGCTCACCGCGTTGTTCACGCGCGCCGGGTCCGGGCTCGACCGGTAATATTGGCCGTGCTCGTTGGCCCTGAAGTCGCGGCCCAGATTGTCGACGGGATCGAAGTTCGCCGTGTGCCCGAAAAACAGTTTCAGTGCGACGGTTGCGTCCTCGGGGAATTCGCGTTGCGTCAGCAGCATGGGGATGATCGTCGCCAGCTTGATGTCGGGCGTCATCTCCTTCTGCGAAAGAGGCGTGGCGATCCAATGGGCCAGATCTTGCTGAGTCTTCTCCCCCGGTGAATATCCCTCGGGATTCGACACCTCATAGCTTTCCGTGGCTTCGTCCGGCTGCTGATAGCGGTCGACCGCCGTGTGGTGCACGTCGTTGTTCCATCCCGCGATAAATCTGCCCGGACCCAACGTGCTCTTCTTCGACGCAGCCTGGACGTACGTCCTCAGGGTGTAACGGATCGAGGCATAGGTGTGGCTTTCTTTCTGGATCAAAGGAAAGTACCGCGCAACGCGACGCGCGTTGGCGAGCACCTGCTTTAGCGCGATGGTTTCTTCCAGGTCGGCAGGGAGCGTCTTCAATACGTCTTCGGGCTTGCGCTGAACGATGCCTTGCGCCGCCCGCGCGGTCGTTTCGCGCAAGGGGCGAGACACCGCGCCGCAAGCGTAACGCCCCGCCCAGCGCAGGGCCGCAGCGCCCATCCGGTCGGCTTCGCTTTCGAGGCGCGCGTCGTCGTTGCCGGGCACGCCGCGCTTCATCTGGACCGACGGCGCGACGCGGCCTTGCGCCTGCTGCACGACATGCCATGCTTCGTGCGCCAGATGGTGCTCTCGCCCCGGCGCGAGATGAATCTCGCTGCCTCGCGCGTAGGCCTGCGCCTGCAATTGCGCGGGCTTTGGCGAACGGTAGTGAACCTTGACGTTGTCGAGGCTCACGCCGGAGAGCGCTTCGATACCGGCTTTCAGGCCATCGGGTAGCCCTGTGCGGTTCGCGGGTTTCGACGGTGCGCCGCTCGTGCCCGCCGCATCGCCTGAACCGGCCAGTGGCGCCGTGTCGGGTGCGGCCTGCACGGCGCCGCGCCGCTGCACGACACCTTGTGCGTAGTGGTAGCCGTCCATCGCGACGAGCGCGTCCGCGCTGCCGCAGTACGACGCGTCCGACTGATGCGGCATGTCATGCGTGACGTCGGCAGCCTGTAGCGCCGGGGCGGCAGGGGCAGGCGGCTTCGTTTGCGAGGTCACGTCCGGCTCCTCCTCAGGTGATCGCTTCCTGCTTGACGCGCTTGCGCGAACCGGCGTATTTGCGCTCCAGGTTGTCCATGTCCCATTCCTCGCCGTTCAGCGGCTACTCATCGCCGCCCCACGTGAATTCGCTCGAATCGAACACCTTCCCGAGCTTGTCGTATTCGCGCTCCGTCGCGGCCATGACGTGACACTGCGCGACGGGTACCTCTTGCGCCGCCGCGAGAAACGCCGCACCGATCGCGATGTTGTTGATGTTGCCGCCCGAGAGCGGCGCTTTCTCGGCGAGCAACGGGAAATCGAGGTCGTCGGCGAGCGGCGTCGCCGCCGGAAACGCGCCGCGCCAGAGTCGCAGACGCTGCTCCGCGTTCGGAAACGGATACTCGATCATGAACTTGAAGCGCCGCACGAATGCCTTGTCGATGTTCTGCAGCAGGTTCGTCGAGAGGATGACGATGCCCGGATACGTCTCGATCCGCTGCAGCAGGTAGCCCGTTTGCAGGTTGGCGTAGCGGTCGTGCGCGTCTTTCATGTCGGTGCGCTTCGCGAAGAGACTTTCCGCTTCGTCGAAGAAGAGCACGACGTTCATCGCCTCGGCCTGGTCGAAAAGCTGGGCCAGTTGCTTTTCGGTTTCGCCGATGTATTTGCTGACGACGCTCGCGAGATCGATCCGGTAAAGGCTCAGATTGAGCGCGTTCGCGACGATCGACGCCGCCATCGTCTTGCCCGTGCCCGACGGGCCATGAAACAGCACGCACAGGTTGCGGCTGTTTGGGTGCTTGCGGTCGAAGCCCCAGTTATCGACGACGCGATGGCGGTTGCGCGCATGGTCGAGCACCTCCGCGAGTGCGCGCCGCGTGGCGTCGGGCAGCACGATGTCCTCGAAGCGGTAGGGCGTCTTCACTTCCTGCGCGACGTTCAGTTGATCGCGGCGCGTTTCCTCGCGGCAGGCTTCGAACAGCAGTTCGTCCGCGCTTTCGTCCTCGGGATTGACGAGCGCGCGGCTCGCGGCATCCTTGAGCGCGCGGACGATCTGTGATTCCGTAAACGGATATTGATTGACGAGCTGCGTCAGTACCGTTTCGTCGGGATCGAACGCGAAGGCGCTCAGGCGCTGTTCCCAGATGCGACGCCGCATTGGCGTATCCGGCGCGCTCGTGCGGATGAGGACCGGTATCGCGCGATGGCCCGCGTACGCATGCGCGATGTCGGCGATGCGGCGTGCCGGTCCGTTCAGGACGACGAAATATCGCTGGCTGTCGAGGAGCAGCTTGCAGATATCGTCGAGCAGGTCTTCGGTGCCCTCGTTCGTGCCGCTGAGCCATTGGCCATGCGAAAGCACGAGCACGCGGTTGCACAGCAGGGCATCGCGACCGAGTTGTCTCACGCGTGAAAACAGCGTCGCGCGGCTGCGCCGGTTTTCCGTGTGGAATTGCCAGAGCGCCCTGCCGTCGAGCCGGACGCAACGCATGCCGGCGGGCTCGAAGACCGATGCGGCGAGCCGTTGCAGTTGCGCGATATCCGGTCCCTGAAGATGCAGCACGTAGCTGCCCGGCTCGGCGTCGGCGCTCGCGTGAGCCATGAAGCGCGTGAGTTGCGCCTTCACGGAATCCGCGACGAGCAGCGCATCGAGCGGTGCATCGGCGCGCAGCTCTTCGAGCGGTTCGTCAAGACGCAACTGCGGCGCGGCCCGCGCGAGCAGATACGCGGCGATCGGCGCGCTCAGGCGGTAGCCGCCCATGAGCGTGCCGAGTCGCGTACCCGGTGCAAGTTCGATGAGATCCCAGCCGCGCAGGACGGCATCGCTCATCAGGCGCTGCTGAAGCTCGATGCGCGACGCGGTGTCGTCGCCCATCAGCAGCGCGACGCCGGGAAGCGCCGTGTAGATCTCGCGATTCGGCTCGCTTGCGGCCGACTGCGCATGCTCGTCGGCCAGCGTCTGGAGGATCGCCTCGTAACGGCTGTCCAGTTCGGGGAGAAGCGCGGCGAGGAGCAGCGCTTCGTCGCGCGTGTCGAGGCGAAACAGCAGCGCAAGATGCACCCACGGCACGAAGATGCGCGCATTCACGCTCGCTGCGCTGCGCGCGGCGTGCCGTTGCCACTGCCGCTCGATGTCGGCGTCGAATTCCGCGATCTGCCTCGCGAGCAACTGCGGCGCCGACTGCTGGCGGTTGGCCCGAAGGTACAGCGTTTCGAGCCGGTCCGGCGTTCCGGCGGGGTCGCGCGTCGCTCCATCTCCATCGTCGAGACGGCGCAACAGCAGCGCACGCTCGATCATGCTCTCGCCGACGCCCTGCAGCGCCTGCATCAGCTCGGCGTTGTCGCGATAGGGGAGGTCGTCGGCGGTGCTCATGGCTCGATGAACGCGGCGGTGAACGAAAAGGCCGATGGCGAATGGAACATGGCGCGTGGCTACCAGTAAAGGACGAGCCGCCCGTCGTCGCGCACGATGCCGTGGCCTTGCAGCGTGACGCGCTCCAGATCGCCGTCGCAGGCGAGCACGGCCTGGTGGCGCGCGAGCCCGTCGTGAACGACCAGCGTGCCGGTGCGGTACGCGAAGAATTCGGGCTCGTGCAGATCCGCCGGCCACCAGTTGAGCCCGCTGCCCGGCGGCGTGGACAGCGGCAGCGTGAAGCTGACGAGTTCCGAATCGGCAGGCGTGAGCGCGGGGTAGGCGTCGCGATACTGGAGATCGCGATGGATCTGGGCGGCCGGCAGCCGGAAAGCCGGATCGGGCAGGTAGATGTGAAAACCCGGCAAGGCCGCATCGTCCGCGAGAATCGTCGGTATGCCTAACGATGACGAAAGCGCCCGAGACACGCATTCAAAAAGCGGCGCGAACTGCACGGAGAGCAGCGTATTGTTGCTTTGAAGCGCTGCCTCGTCGTGATAGCCGCCATCGAGGTACGACGCGAGCCCTAACGTAAAGAACGGCGCATGCGCGTGCCGCCGGCGCCAATACCTGCGCATCAGCAGCACGCGCAACACCCAGTCCTCGCAGTCGGCTTCGTCGAGCACGTCGAAGCTGACCGGTTCGGTCAGGCAGGGCAAGGGCATCGTCGGCGCCATCGTCAACTCCCCCCCGACCCGTCGCCGACGAGCCGCACGAGCGCGCGCGTGAGCAGACGCCGCTTGCTGGCGTCGAGCTGCAATTGCAGGACGTTCTGCACGCTGTCGATGAAAAAGCCGATGTTCTGCTTGATGAGGTCGAGGTCGTGGCGGTTCTCGTCGTTGTCGTTGATCCGCACGAGCGCGCGCACGCCATCCGCAAGCACGCCGCGTTCGGGCTGCGTGAACGTGTGGTTCGTCACCTGCGCGAATACGTCGATGAGGCTCTGCACGCTCTGCGCGAACTCGGGGGACGTCGAACGCTGCGGTTCGCTGACCGGCGAGCAGACGATCTTCGCGAGCGCCTGGGTGAAGCGCCGCCGCGCCTCGACGTCGCCGCTCATCCCGGTCGCGTCGCCGAGAATCTTCGTGAGATCGTCCATGCGCTCGCTGATCGCCTGCTGCGTGCTCTCCTGGACGCTCGCGCGCAGGCGGCCGCTCTCAAGGTCGTCGCGCAACTGCCCGTGCATGGCGGCCATGCCGGCATGCGGCGAGATCGTGGGCGCGGTGTCGTCATCGGCGGCCTGGAGGCCATTCGACACCTGCCCGAGCGGCACCCAGTAGAACTCCACCAGCGGCGGGTCGGGGAAGTCCGGGGCGGGGGTGAGCTGCAGCATCCACTGCTCGCCCTTCCTCACGGGCATCAGCATCGAACCTGGCGCCGGGATCCGGTATTTCTTGCCGTTGTGCTTTTTCTTGCTCGTGTCGTACTCGTAGGCCATCCCCGTTGCGTAGGTGAAGCTCGTGATGTTGCCGGCCGCGTCGAGCGTCGTGCCCGCCACGACGCCGCAGTAGTTGGCCGTGTAGGTGGGCTGGCCGATCGTGACCATGACGTAGCCGTCGGTCTGCGCCGTTTCGCGGTAATTCCGGTTGTTGTTCGACAACGAGCGAGCGGACCGCGTCCCGATCGTTTGCACGCTGCCGTTCGGGTTGATCTGCGTGCCCGCCACGTCGAGCGAGGTGAAGCTCCCCATGCCGTTGACCTGAAGCGCGTATTGCCCGGTGATTTCGCCAAGCTCGTAGTTGATTGCAACCGTGTTCGGCTGCACGGGGTTGTTGTTCGTCGTGACGATCATCGCGGGCGGCGGCAGCTTGTCTTCCGGCTGCACGCCGTTCGTCGTGTTCGCTGCGATGTGAGCGAGCATCGACGTCGTCACGACATAGGCCGACGTCGCCGCGTCGAACTTGACGCTCTTGCCGCTGGGCTGCGAGAGCGTCAGCTGCGTGTGGCTGTCGACCGATTTGACGCGCAGCGTGCGCGGCAGCGCCGGATTGGCCGCCTCGAAGCGCCCAATGACGATGCTGCCGCCCAGCGTGACGGCGGTGGTGAACGCCGTCCCCTTGCCGGTCACGGTGCTGCCGTTCGCGGTGATCGTCCCCTGGCCCGGCTGAGCAGTGTCGCTGCCAGGCGGCTGATAACTGTAGGGCGAGTCCGTAACGCCGATCGCCATCGGTTCCTGCAACAGAATCGTCCAATCGTCGACGACTTTCTGCACGACGCCGATCTGCTTGACGATCATGCCGATCGTGATCGTGTCGCCGATCGACACCTCATCGCGGAACGCCGTCTGGTAGCCGGTGACGACGTTGTCGTTGAGCGACGAGATCGCGCCTTTGCCGACGAACGCATTGCCGCCGCCGACCGAGAGCGAGGCAAGCGGCCTGGCGTTGCGGATGCCGACGTTGCCGTCGTTGTAGTAGAGGTTGCTCGTCGGCGTGCCGATCTTCTCGCGCGTCCAGTAGCTCAGGATCGGCAGGTTCTGGAGTTTGGAGCCGTTGCCCTCGAAGCTTCGCGCGTACACGATGCCGGCCGTCACGACCGAACCCGTATTGATCTGGCCGGCGACGTTCAGCGCATCGGTCTGGATCGTGCCGTTGACGTCGAGCGTCGCGGACGGATCGCGGTCGGTGAGGGCGATGCCGACGCGCCTCGCGGGCGTGATCATGAGCGCGGCGCGCCCGGCTGTGGCGAGGCCCGTTTGCGTCGAAGCCTGAACGCCGATGCCGATGTTGCCGTCGATGTTCATCGTGAGCAGCGTCGTGTCGTTGTAGCCGGAAAAGCGTGCGAGCGTCGCGCGCACATACGTATAGGGGATCGCGTCGAGCGGCGGATCGAATGCGGCGTTCACGGTGACCTGGCGCTTGTCGGCATTGGCGCTCACGATCGTGCGCGTTTGCGAGGTGCCGAACACGGCCACACCGCCGGTCATCGTCTTCACGGGCGGGTCGGAGATCAGGATGTCGCCGGCCTGGAAGAACGGTGTGACGAATCCGGAGAACGTCACCTGGTCGCTGTTCGAGGTCAGCGTGCCCGGCCCCTTGAACTTGATCGCTTCGAGTTGCAGGTTGGCGAGCGGCGAATCGGTTCCGATGCCGACATTGTCGCGTGTCGTTAGTAATCCTGTGAACTGGCTGCGTGCGGCATCGACTTCCATGTAGACGGCGCCGTTCGTGCCATCCTGCCTGGCGCTCAGGCTCGGGAAAAGCGCGCGATCGTTCGCGTCGTCGCCCGCGAACGGATTCGCGCTCAGGCCGCCATGCACGCCGGAGCCCTCGGTCACGAGCTTGAGGGCACCGAGCGTCGAACTCACGTACCGGCGCGCGGCGTTGCCCGAGCGGTACGTAATCGAATTGATGACGGCGTTGCTCGAAAAGACGATCACGGCCAGCAGGATGTTTTGCCCCGGCTCCTGCAGATTGCGCACGTAGCGAATCCGCGGCACTTCGACGACGCGTTTGTAGCCCGCCACGCCCGTTTCGTCCGCGTAGTCGGCGTATTCCTCGTAATAGCTGATCGTGAGGAAATAAGTCGCTCCCGGTTCGATGCCGGTGAGTTGCACCACCTCCGGCCGCTGCAGGATGATCTGGCGCCCGAGGCTGTCGATCGCCGTGCCCGCGCTGACCTCGACCTGATTCGCGTTCGCGGCGGCGTTCCAGTAGACGTCGAGCCCCGTCGCCACCCCATACGTATAGAGGCTGCTGTTGTTCAGGCGCTGGATCGTCATGTGGTACTGCTGCTCGCAAACGAAATCCTGCGTGACGAGCGCTTCGCCTGAAAAATAGTTTGGACGCTGTATCCATTTTGCGTTCATGACAAGGCGATCCAGTTGACCTGAACTGCGCGGGCTTCATCGACGCGCGTTTGCACGGCCGTGAGCGTGAGTTTGAATTGCGCGGTGTCGGTCCCGGTGACGGCGAGCGCGTAGGGGATGGGGCCCAGCACGGTCGCGCTGATGAACGGCGGCGAGGTGAACGCGGGTCTGCCGTCGGGACGAAAGCGGACGATCTTCGAGGTGCGGTCACCGGGCTTGAACAGCGACGTCGTGTCGACCGGTTCGATGCCGCGCAGCGCGCCGTTCAGATCGGGCGGCTCGCTCGCGGCGGCCGCGCCCAGCAGGTCCGGCCGCTGGATCACGATGGGCAGGCGGCTCTTCACGCCCTCGCGGACATCGGTGATGCTGGCGATCACGCCCGGCTTCTGCGGATCGATGTTGACGAGCGCGATCCGCACGCCTATCGCGGGGTCGTCGTTCGAGGGTCCGTTCACGAGCGTCGCGAGCGTGCTGACGACATTCGGCTGTGTCGTCGGCTGCGGCGCGGCCGGGAACGCGAGATAGAGACCATAGGGGTTCTTCGCAGCCGCATCGGGCGACTTCGCGGCGGGTTGCGGCAGCACGAGGAAGTTGCCGGACGAATCGATCGCCGCGCCGTTCGACACCGACATCGCATTGCCCTGCAGCGTCGGGACGAGACCGCTCAGTACGCCGGGCGTGTAGAGAAGCTGGTTTTGCAGCGTGATCCAGTTCGCGAAGTAAGCCTGATCGAGCGACATGGTTTGCGCCGTGAGGAACATGCCGTCGGTATAGCTGAGGCAAAGCCCCGTGTAGCCCGGGATGGACAGGGTGTTGCTCATTGCGCGGTTTCCCTTGATGAATGCGTGGATGTGCCTGTGCCCGGCAGGCCGAGCAGCGTGTTTCTGCCGAGCGTGGCGGCGTTGCAGGTTTCGGTTTGCGGTGTCGCCGCCTGAAGCTGCGTGCTCGGGATGATGTCGATGCGAAAGCGCGTCGCGGCGGGCTTCACGCGTGCGAGAAGCTGGGCGATTTGCTCGCGCAGTTGCAGGACCTGCCGCACGTTATCTTCGGTGAGGATGAATGCGGCATTCGCTGCGTTCGGCAGCGTAATCAGCACGTTGAAGAACCACGGGAAATAGCCCGACACGACCGCGTCTCCGCTCAGATACCGGTTGCGAACGACGAAGCTTGCGCTCGCGTTGTCGTTCACGGCGATGCAGGGCGGCGCCGGATTGCTCACCGTGACGGTGACGGGGCCCTGTATCGGCGCCGTGGTGGCGGGCTTGCCGTTCTGCGCGGGCACGTAAGTCACGCCGGTGATGTCGAGCGGCAAATCGAATAACAGATTGATCAGGAATCCCAGGCCTTGCGGCGTGCCGCGCAACCGGTAAAGCGCGAGGATCTGCGCGATCACCGTGCGTTTCTTGTCGATACTCCAGCCGTTGTCGGGCACGAGATCGACCCAGCCCGCGAGCCAGTTCAGGAAACCGTTGAGCCAGGTTTGCGTCGCGGCCTCGGGCGTATCCGTCGCCTGGCCGTAGCCCGCGAATGCGACGGTCGGGTTCGCGTTCGCCGGGACGCCGATATAGCGGTCGAGGTTCGCGAGAATCGCCGCTTTTTGCTCGGGCGTCGCGCCCGAAATCGGCGGGATAAACGTGGTATCGGAAGGCTCGAACAGGAACGACAGCCGCGGATAAAAGAGGTTGCCGATCACATCGGCCGCGAGCAGTTCCTGCATGCCGCGCTGGCCGTCGAGCGTGCTGTCGTCGATGCCGGTGAGGATCTTCTCGAAGATCTTCAGGTAACGGCCGACGAATGCCGGGCCGCCCTTGCTGTAGATCGCGGGCAGATAGCGCAAATAGCGCGACGGTGCGTCTGGCGACGGTGGCGTGCTCATGCGGGGCTCATCCTTGCCGTGATGTCGAGGCAGCGCAGTTGCGGCAGGCCGCGGTAGCGGCGCGCGGCGCGGCCGTCGGGCAGCGCGGCGAGGAGCGTGTTCGTGCCGAGTTCGGCGCGTTCGGCGAGGACGATCGTCGGGAAATAGTCGTATTCGAATGCGCCCAGCGCCTCGACGCCGGGCACGGCGAGCACGAGATGCATGAGGTCGTCGGCGTTCGGCGCTTCGCCGTAGGCCCAGCCATGGCCGCGCGGACCGGCGTCGGGAAGCAGCCAGGCGTAGAGCTTCGCGACGAGCGCGTCGAGCGTGACGTCGAGGACGGTCGCGGGGCCGCACCGTATCGTCATCGTGAGGTCGATTGCGGTCCGCCAGGCTGGCGCGACGCGCACGGCATTGCCGGCCACGACGCGCGGCGCCAGATAGAAACGGACCTGGTCGAGCAGCGTCGTTAGCGGCTTGCCCGTGTCCGTTGGCGCGAGCATCAACACGCGGCGCTTCGTGTCGCTCGCGTCGTCGTATTCGTGATTCGGATAGGGCGGGTATTGATACTGCGGCTTCGCGTCGCTCAAGACCCAGGCCGTGATCGCGTCGTCGCGCTGCTGCGCGTAGGCGCTCGCGACGTAGAGCGGCACCGGTGGCGGCGGCAGGCCGTGCTTCTCATTGTTTTCTTTTTCCGCCTCGTATTGCGCGGCGATCATCTCGTTCGTCTCTTTCGCCAACTGTTCGACGTTCGCGAGCGTCAGCGCGAGATAAGGGCGTTGCAGATAGCGCAGCACGTCGCGTTGCAGATTCGCTTTCGTCGCGTGCCGGCCCTGCCCGATTGCAGCGAGCGCGGCCTGAAGCGCCAGAAAAGCGGAATCGCAGTCGGTGACGGCCGCCTTGCTGTATGCCGTCGCGTCCGTGCTCGACGCGAGACCGAGCACCCAGCGCAGGAAGTTTTCATCCGTGAGCGTCGGGATCTGGTTCGCCTGATACAGCAGCGACTCGTCGAGCCACGCGAGCAATTGCACGAGCGTGATGCCGGGATCGGTGTCGTTGTAATCGGTCCAGCGCGACGTGTAGTGCGGAATGCGGCGGATCAGCCCGGCGACGAGCTGATCGTAGGTCTGGGTGTCGAGGTTGGGCAGTTCGAAAGTCATTGCGCTGCCCCCGGATAGAGCAGCAGCGACATGCGACCGGCTACCGGAAGCTGATCGGGTGCGAGCGCGACGTTGCCGTTCTGGACGCCGTTGAGGGCGAGCCCGGCCACGGCCGCGACTTGCGGCAGCGTGCGCAGGAAGCGGCTGACGACGAGCGCCTGCACCGTCTGCCCGAAGCGCCAGCCGTCTTGCGCGGGGCCGCCGAATACCGGCTGAAAGAACGCCGCGAGCTGCGTTTCGAGGGTCTGCCGCAACGCGTTGACCTGATCGGTCGCGCATGTCACGTTTAACTGCGCCGTGACGTCGATCGTGACATAGCCGGCCGCGACGGTTTTAATGCGCGAAGCGAGCGGCGCGAGACAACGCGCGCGCAGATAGCTCGTGACTTCCTCGATCAATTCGGGTGCGACGTACGGCGCGGGCGCCGTGCTTTGCGCGATGATCGCGACGCGTATCGTCTGCCCGGGTGTTTCGATCGCGCGTGCCTGCGCGACTTCGGGACTCGCATGCGCCGCGAGCGCCGTGATGTCGCCGAGTTCGACCGCATAGCCGTTCGCCTTGACGAGCGCCGGGCTCGTCGTCGCGATCGTGCGCGTCGTGTCGCCGTTCACGCCGCCGCGCGCGTGCGCGGGATTCGTGACCGCTTCGATATTGTCGATGCCCGGACGCAGCAGCGCGATCCGGTTCGGCGCGACGTTGCCCGCGAGCCCCTGCGTGTAGTCGTAGCGCGCCGCGACGATGTTGTTGTATCCCGCGGGCGGAATCATGCCGTTGTAGCCGTCGCCGAATGTGACGAGGCCGTTCTGGAAATCGAGCGTGAAGACGCGATCGGTCGGGCCGCACAGCGCGAAGGTTTCGACCTGCTGCCACGGCTGGCTGACCTGCACCGCTTCTTCGACGCTCGCGGAAGCGTCGAGCGCGGCGCCCGTCTCCAGGGTCTGCGTTTCGATCACCCGCAGATCGGCGTCGGGCAGCACGGGCGTATTCAACAGCGTGAAGCTCTGGCCCGGCTGGCCGTTGCTCGAACCGAGCACTTCGTCATCGACGGTCGTGATGTTGCGGCTCATGACCGTGTTCGGATAAACGCCATAGACGCGGATCGTGCGCTCGACGTGCGCGTCCTCGACGCGGAACCACCAGGCCGTTTGCGAGTAGAGCGATGCCGATGTCATCGCGGCCGGCACGACAAAGCTCAGTATTCCTGAGCGTGAGAATCCGTAGGTGCCGTCGTCGACATCGAGCGTCTGCCAGTTCGCGCCGTCATGGTATTGCCATTGCAGACCGCGCCCCGCCCGCACGCGCTCCTGTTGCAGGTCGAAGTAGAGATTGAGCCGGTTGCCGGGTGCTTCGCGGCCGAAACCTTCGGGCGCGAACGCGAAGTAAAAACCTGTGAGGAGCGCGTCCACCGGTTTGTATGGGCTGAACAGGAAACGCGTCAGCGAGAACGCGTTGTAGCTCCAGTACCGCGACGGACGCGCCGCGTAGCTATAGCCCATTTGCAGCGAACGGATATAGGGCGGTGCGTAAGTCGAGTCGTTGAAGCGATACGAGAAGTTCACGCCCTCGACGTCGTTCAGGTAGGCCGTGACGCTTTTCTTCTGCTCGGCGGTGAGCATCGGAACGGCGTCGATTGCCGCGCCGACGCCTTCGACCGTGAAGCCGCCTTGCGCGCCGTAGCCGCCCGATACGATCTGCACGCGAATCCATAAGCCCTCATTGCCCGCGACCTGCGTCGTGCTCATCTTCGGGCATTCGAAGCTGATTGCGGTAGGGCCGGTCGCGTTGTTGCCCTGGAGGTTGCTCGTCGTATCGGCGAACCGATACTGGCTCACGTCGGCGGGCGTCGCGTTGAACGACTGCCATGCCGAGCCGTTCCAGAATTGCCAGTAAAGGGTCACCGGATACGGCGTGGACACCGGCGCGAGATCGAACGTGAGCGTGACGCGCGCGCCGGTACGCGCGAAAACGCTGTCGCTGCGCACATAGAACGCATCGTTGAGTTGCGGCGTCTGACCGAACGGATACACGCCGTTCGCGAGATCGGCGAGCACGATGCCCGAGGCGGCCTGCTGCGGCTGGATTGCATCGCCGCAAAACGTGCATTGCAGCCCGGTGATGACGGGCAATTGCCCGGCGAGCGACGCGAGTACCTTCGTCTGCGGATTCGGCTTGACGAGCAGCCAGTAGGCGGGCGATTGCTCCGAGGTTGACGCTGCGCCGTTTATTTTGTTCGCGTCGATATTCAGCACGAGTGCGTCGATGGTCAGCGCGTCCGCTGCGGGCAGCGTATCGAGCGTGATGTCGAGACGCGTGTCGTCGCCCGACGCCGCGACCTGCGCGACGAGCGGCTTCAACGCACCGTCGAGCCACTGCGCGAAATATTCCGGGTAAAGCGCTTTGCCGGTCAGCGTCAGCGTGATGCGCTGCAAGGCCGGATCGGGCTTGAAGAGTGCTTCGTCGCCGATGATGAACCAGTGCCCGAGCGGCGTTTCGAGCGGATCGACGGCCTCGTCGGCGACGAAGAGCGGCACGCTTTGCGCGGCCGTGCCCGTCGCGGCGGCGGGGCCGAGCACGGGCAGGGCGTCGATGTACTGGTCCTGCGCGGGGATGATCGTCATTGCCGCACTCAGCGTGGCCGGCACGACGAGCAGTTCGTCGCTCGTCTGGAAGCGGATGTTTTGCGCGTCGGCGTCGAGGACGGCGCTTTGCGCAGGCACGCGCTGCGCGCTCTGATCGGCGCGCAACCTGAACTGCAATGGCGCTCGCGCCGCGAGCGGCGGACGCAGCGTCATCGCGAGAAACGAAAAGAATGCCTGGCGCCGCTGCGCGGGGATCTGATTCTCGATGCTCGCGGTGTAGGCGGCCAGCTTCGCGAACAGGTTCAGCAGCACGAGGCCCGGATCCTGATCGACGGCTTGCGCGGTCGCCGCTGTGTCCTGCTCCGTGGCGGGATCGTTCATGACGGGCGGCCAATAATTGCTCCACTCGGGCGTGTAAGCACGCGCGAGTTCGAGCGCCTGGCGATAGAACTTGCCAGCATCGCGGAAGTCGAGAATCGGCTCGGTCATGGCAGTGCCGCGTTACGTCGTTATTTGCGGTTCGATTGCCGATCCGCTCGCCGCGTTGGCGTTTTCCCGTCGCAATTCCTCAAGCACCTGAATGGCGCCGCTGATCCGCAGCAGCGTGCTGCGCAATTCCTCGCGTTGCGCTTCGAGGCGCTGCATTTGTTTCTGGCCGTCCTGATAGTGAGCTTTCAGTTCTTCGATGCGCTGGTCGATCCTTTCCAGGTCCATACGGATTTCCTTTCGTCATTTCAGATAAAACGGGTACACGAGATTGCCGGGCTGGTTGTGATCGCGGACCACATAATCGACGGCGATCAGCAGGCAATTGGGCTGCTGCGGCGAAATGGCGACGTCGACTTTCACGGTCTGAATGCGCGGCTCCCAACGATTGAGCGCCTGCATCACGTAAAGCTCGGCGAGGCTCACGGCCGTCGCGTTGTTGGCCGCGAAGACGAGTTCGTTGATGCGGCAGCCGAACTCCGGCAGCATCACGCGCTCGCCGGGCGCCGTCTGCAGAATGATCAGCACGGCCTGCTCGATGTCCTGCGCGCCCGATGCGAAGCCCACCTTGCCGCCGTGCGTCGCGACGGGAAAGGCCCAGCCCTGGCCGAGAAAGTCGCTCGTGCGCTGCATCGGATTCGCGGCCATCGCGCTAGCCCATCCTGACCGTCGAGAGGCCCATCACCTGCACGGTGGGCGGCGGCGCCTGGGGGCCGGCCGGCGGAATGTCGTGGCACGTCTCGCAGAAGTCGCCCATGCGCGCGGCGGCGCGTCCGTTGATCCGCACGCGTGCGCTGCCCATCACGACGCGCCCGATGTTGGTCGGCGGCACCTGGAAGGTGCCCGACGTCGGGATGTGCGGCGGCACGTTTTGCGCGATCGAGCCGACCGTCGCGGCGGGCCGTCCGTTGATCCGCACGTTCGTGCTCGTGTTCTGCGTGATCTTGCCGTTGAACGGAAACGGCTGCGGCGTCGGCACAGGGCCGCCCGGACTCGGTACGAGGACGATGTGAATATCGGCGGCGTTGACGATGCTGTCGCCCATCCTGGCGGCGGGTTGTCCCATGGCGTGCGCTCCTTCAGTTCAGATCGATCGTTCCGGCCGAGAGCTTCATGCTCTGGCCGCCTTGCAACTGCATCGCCTGGCCCGTGAGCTTCGCATTCACGCTGCCCGACGTGTTTTGCACCGTGACCTGCGCGCCGCTGATCGTCACGTTGCCCTTCGCGCTGATCTCCAGATCGCCCTCGCTGCTGATCGAAACCTTGTTGCTCGCCGTGTTGATCTCGATGCGATTTTTATTGTTATCGACGATGACGATGCCGCCTTTGCCTTGCTGCGAATCGTCGAGCGTGATCGTCTTGCCGCTTTTCGTGCGAATCACGCGCACGTCCTGTTGCCGGTCTTTTTCGACGGGCGGTTTCTGTGCGCCATTCCACAGGAAGCCGAGCACGTAGGCGCGGCTCGCGTCGCCGTTCGCGAATGCGAGCAGTACGGCGTCCCCTTTCGAGGGCAAAAAGAACGCGCCGTACCCGGGGCCCGCGTAGAAGCTCATGATCTGCAGCCAGTCCGATTCGATCCGCGTGCCTTTGAGGATGAACTCCACGCGGATGCGGCCGAGGCCGTCCGGGTCCTGGGTGTCGCTCACCGTGCCGGGCGTTACGCCGAGCGCGAGGCTGTCGAGCGGAAGCATTTCGTCGGGTGTCATACGCCGGTTCTCCTTAATTTGAATTCGGTCTGGTAACCCTCGTCGGCGTCGTAGGTGTGCACGCTGGAGGTCACGTAATAGATGCCGTTGAAGCGCTCGGGAAGTCCCGTCAACTTGACGTTGACGCCCGCGACAAGATCGGGATTCCCCAGCACGGTCGCGCTACCTTCGATGAATCCGCCGAGATTGCGCTGATACTGCGCAGCCGACACTTTTTCCAGTGCCTGCTGCGTGGTGATGTTCGGGGTTTCGTAGCTCACCGGAGAGCCCGGAAAATCGTCGGCGACCTGATAGCCCGTTTGCCTGCCGCCCATCTTGTCGCGCGAAGTGCCCGAGGACGTCGTCGCGGTCAGCACTTTGTTGGTCGCGACGTCGTAGCCTGTGACCGTCACCTTTTGACCGAGCGTCGGCACGCGCAGACTCAGCCGCAGGTCGTTCACGTCGATCGGGTAATTCATCGCGCGCACGGGGCTTTGGCCTTCGGCGCTCGGGCGGAACACGAGCGTCGTTCCATCCATCAGCAACTCATGGTTGAGTTGCGCGCAACGCTGCATCAGGAAATCGTAGTTCGTCTGATTGTTTTGTAGAACGTAGTTGTTCACGACACCCGTATTGCCGCCGGGCTTTACCGGGAGTCCCGTGCTGTCGGCGACCTGAGCGACGATATCGTTGTCCGAGAGCTTCTGGAACGTACGCGTGCGCGTGCCGAATTTGAGCCAGTAGAGATGATCGAAGCCGCGGATCGTCGCCGTCGAATACGTGTTGAAATGCGGCTCGATGGCGGTAATCTGGCCGTCCACGAGTTGTTTGAGTGTGTCGATGCCAAGAAAGACCGTGATCGCATCGCCGGGCTGGAACATGTCGAGGTCGATGTCTTGCCAGCCGCCGGCCGCCGAAACGATATTCAGCGTGAAGCTGAACATCGTCGGCACGTTGACCTCGTTTTCGATGCGAACGCTCTGGATCGCGGCGATGACGCGGCCCGGCAGCGCGCTGCGATTCTTCATGATGCGAAAGCCGCCGGTCAGGACATCAGACATGGGGGGCTCCGCCAGACGTTTCGCCGTGCGTGTCGACGATCACGAGCATGCGGCCAACGTCCTCGCGCGTGGGGAAGTTGAGCGGATCGTAGATGTTGTTCGCCTCGGCGATGAGCCGCCATTGATCGGCACGGCCGAGCGCGGTCTGCGCGATCAGATAAAGTCGGTCGTTCTCGCGCACTTGCCAGAGCTGGCGGCAGTTGAATTTCCCCTGCGCATGCTGATCCTCTTCCGGTGTCAGGATCGATTTGAACGTCACCGTCAATTCGGCTCGCACGGGCACGCCCGTTTCGAGGAACATCGTGAACTTCTGGTCGAGCTTGCTGACGATGCCGACGAACAGCGGCCCCGCCCACGTAAAGACGACGACGGGCGGCTCGCGCCGCTCGGCGGTGCCGATGGTCGGCTGCGTGAGCGCGGCGATCTTGCCGGTTTTCGCGCGCACGTCGGTCCTTTGCTCGTAGGTGTCGAAAAAGAGCGAGACGGTGAGGTCGTCGTCCTCGACGCGCTGAAACTGAACGTTCGACCCTTGCCCCTGGAGCACGACGGTCTTGTTCAGCGAAAGCTCGGTCGGGTTGTACATGACGGGAATTTCCTCGCCCGTCTTCTGTACGACGATTTTGGCCATTTCGAGCATCAGCGCGCTCCTTTACGGTAACGCTCGACGTTTGCGCGTTGTTCGAGCGATGCCTGAATCTTTCGCGCGAGCGCCTGTACGAGTTTCGGCGAAACGAGCGCATCGGAGAGCGCCGTGCGGATGTGCTGCTGCTGATGGCCTTGATGCAGGATCTCGCGGACCACCTTCGTCTGTACCGTTCGCTCGATACGCTCTATTTCGCGCCTGATTTCCGCCGCGCGCGGCGCGCTTTGTTGCCGCGTGGCGAGTGTGGCGGCGATGGGCGCGTTGGCGCCGTATCGTTCGATCCGCGATGTGCTGGATGTCGCGAAACGCATGACGATGGGCTCGCGCGTCTCGCGCGATGCCGCTGCGGCTGGCCCGCGCGCGAGCAGAAGGCGTTCGACGCTGCGCCGCGAAACAAGGTGACGCGTCGCGCGTTCGAGCACATGGAGCCTGCGTGCAACGAGGCCGTTGCGTCGTGCGACGATGGTCAGCAAGGAGCGCGGCGCGACTTCGGGCGTTTCTGCGGCGGTCTCGTCGATTGCGATTTCGCGGGGCTGCGAAAGCATCATGCGAGGGCGATGGCCGATGCGGATGGGCGAGGCTGACTGCAACGTTCGCGTGGTGCTCGATAGCGTTTCGCGCAGCAGGAGACGCAGCGCGGCGTTCGCGCGTCGCTCGCGTGGCCCCGGTTGCGCGAGCGTGGCGGCGCTCGTGACGAGACGCGGTTGTTCGCGCAACACGCGCTCAACGCTGTGTTCGCGCGAGCCAGGCTGCCGTGACGCGAGCATGCGCCTGGCAGGCCGCGGCAGCGCGCCGGTTTGCTCGATGTTCAGCGTGAGGCGATGAATGAACTGTTGCTGCAAATGAAGGTGCTGGACGTGCTGCGAAATATGGCGGACGTGCTGAACGGGCGCGGCAGGGCGAGGGGGCACGAGCAGCGTGAGCGCGAGCGGCTCCAGGCCCGACGCCGTCGCGATGCGCGCGCGTGCAAGCGCAAGGCCGTTGGCGCTCGCGGTGCGGCCCGCGCGCGGGGCGCGCGCCGCATCGACGCTGGCGAATCCCGTCGCGGCGTGAGTTGAGGCATGCCGCATCGCGAAGGCACGTGCTTGATTCGCGGCACGCATCATGAAGCGCCTCCACCGGCTTTACGAATACCTTCATGCGCGAGCGTGAAAGTCTGCGTTGCGACGAGCGTCTGGCCCGCATCGAGGCCGGGGCCTTGCCACTCGACCGGCCATGCGTTGAAAAAATTCCACGTGACCGCGACGTTGCCCGCATCGTCGAACAGATAAATCGAACCGTTCCTGCGCGAGACGGAGCCGTTTGCGGCCGCCTGATACCAGAGCCACATCGGATCGAGCGAAGCGAGGCCCGCTTTCAGCACGAGATCGGACCAGGTGACGTGTCCGGGCAGCTTGTATTCGACGTCGTTGACGCCGCCCTGGCGCACCGTCTTCACTTCGTTCTTCGACTGCAGACCTTCGACGGAAGTGAATCCGCCGATGACGATGCCGCCGATTTCCACGCGAAACCGGTACGAGAGAAACGGATCGAGACACGGCGTCGCTCCACTGCGCGCGGCGCGACTGCTGCTGCGGGTGGTCGCCATTTCAATTTCCCCTCGCACGACAGCGAGAGGCCGCGAGCGAACGCGGGCATGGGGCGCGTTTCATCGGAGGTCCCCGATTCGATTCATGGATGCACGGACGCAAGCAGGCTTTTCTGCCCGTCGTCGCTATTCATCGCCTGGTTGATCTTGCTGATTTCATCGCACCAGCGGCGGCGCTCGGCATGCTCCATCGCGAGTATTTCCGCCTGCGGCCAGTGAAAGTGATAAGCGATGAACGCGATCTCCTCGTAGAGCTGCGCGCTCGCTACAGCAAACCGGACTTTCCCGGCGCAAAGGCCGCCTCCACGCCGGCCTCGCCCGTCATTGAAATAACGTTGCTGTCTTCTTCGGGCTGGCTCACCTGATTGATCACGTTGTAGAGATCCTGCAGGTAGGCGAAATCCGCCGAGAAGAGGTCTTCGATGACCTTCGTGTTGACCATGTCGAGGCTGCCTAGCCGCACGATCACGCGCGAGAGCACGATCACCGCGAGATAGGCCGGATTGGCCTGCACGCGATGGTCGCGCAGCGGCAGGATTTCGTCGCCGGCGGTCGCAAGGCGCATGACGCCCTGGCGGTGGAGCGTGCCGTCCGCGTCGCGATAGCCGATCGGCAGCGTGAATTCGACTTCGGTACTGATGGCGCTCATGCGGTTCTCCGTTTGGAATTCGAAAACAGGATCAGGAAACGCGGGTCATGTACTGGATCGTCAGCTCGAACGTTTCGACCATGACGTCGCTCGTGCTCGCGTTCAATCCCGTGCTTTCGTATTTGCTCGGCCACGCATTGATGACGTCCCAGCGCGCTTTCGCCGATCCCGTCGTGTCGATGAGAATCAGCGAGATGTTTTTCTGCGCGCCCTTGAACGTCGAGCCTTTCTGCGCGACCTGCGCGAACCAGTTGTAGAGGTCCATCGAGTCGGTCAGACCTTTCTTCAACGTGAGCTTGCCGTAGGTCGTGAGGCCCGAGAACGAGCGTTTGTACGTTGGATCGGTGCCTTCGCGGTATTCGGTCGTCTCGACGGTGATGTCGGGGATCGTCGCCTCGGAAAAGGACGCGACCTGGATGCCCGAAATTTCCACCTGGAAGCGAAAGCCGCGGTAAGGGTTAGTCAGTGGCGTCGTCGTCGGCATGGTCACTTTCCGTATTCAATGTGCTCGTCAATAAATCGCTCAAGCGCCCGCTCACGCGCCCGAATCAGGGCCGGCCACCTTCTGCGTCATGCGGATAACGACGAACTCGGCGGGATAAACGGGAGCGAGACCCACGTCGATAAACATCTGGCCGAGCGCGCGTGTTTCGGGCGGATTGTTCGTCTCGTTGCAGGTCACGAAAAAGGCTTCGGCCGCCGTCGAGCCGAAAAGACCGCCGGCTTGCCAGAGCGTCGTGAGAAATGCCGTGATGTCGCGCGTGACGGCCGCCCACGTTTGCTGATCGTTGGGCTCGAACACGACCCATTGCAGGCTTTGCTTCAGGCTCTGCTCCACGTAGACGAACAGGCGCCGCACGCTGATATAGGTCCATTCGCTGCCGATCGCGGCGAGCGTGCGCGCGCCATAGAGGACGTTGCCGTATCCGATCAGATTGCGGATTGCGTTAATGCCGGCCGGATTGAGCTGGTCCTGGTCCGCGTCGTTGACGGTCGTCTGCACCTGCACGGCGGTGAGCAGCAGGCCGTCGTTCACGCCCGCCGGCGATTTCCACACGCCCGCGCTGCCGTCCGTGAATGCATAGCGGCCGAGTGCCGGACCCGAAGGCGGAATCGGCACGTTCGCGCCCGCGATCGGGTTGTAAATCCACACCCACGGATAATAGAGCGCGCCATACGTCGAATTGAGCGCGGGCGACGCGTTCGCACCGGTTCCGCTGCCGGTCTTGAAGCTCATCACCGACTGCACGGTCTGCCCGAATGGCGGATCGCAGGCGAAGAAGAGGCTGCGCATCGGCGCGGTATCGCAGAACGCGAGCGCGCTGTTGATCGTCGCCGCCTGCTGCGTGATCGAAAGCGTGTTGCCGCTCGCTTCGGTGATGTTGACCGTATCGGGCATCGCAAGCAGGCTCACGCCCTGCACGCTCGCGAGCGTCTTCCACGCGCTTTCGAATTGCCAGTTCGGCACGGCGCCGTTCATCAGCATCGTCGGCGCGCCGGTCGTGTTCGGCGGGCGCGTGGTGCCCGTGATGTCGGCTTTAACGAACATCGAGCCGGAATTGATCGCGGCGCTGAGCTGCGAAAGCGTGTCTTTCGTGTAGCCGTTGTAGCTTTCGAGGACGTAATACGTTTTGTTGCCGTTGGCCGTCACCGTGGCGAGCTTGTTCTGCGTGCAATAAGCGGCGAGGGCCGCGTTCGTCGCGATGGCGGACGCCGCCTGCGCATTTTGCACGGCCTGATTGAGCGCGGCCTGATCGGCGATCAGCGTCAGGCTAAAGACTTGTGCTTCCTTCGTCGGGTCGGAACCGTCGGCGTTCGCAATGATGTAGCCGAGGATGTTGTTCGGCCACGTGCCCGGCGTGAGCGCCGTGAGCGCGACGCCATTCGACGACGTCGTGGCGCTTGCTGCGTTGGCCTTGTCCTTCGTCCGCACGACATAGCATGACGTGCCGCCTTCGTTGAAGAACTCGAAGACGGCCCACGACACCATGCCGTTCCAGATCATGTTGCCGAATTCGCGCTGATACGCGTTCCAGCTCGTGATGAGCATCGGCTGTTCGCCGGTGCCCTTCTGGGTCACGCCGACGAACACGGCCGTCGACGTCGACGCGCCCTGGATCGTGCGGGCGCTCGGCACCTCCTGAATATAGATGCCGGGGTGGGAGTAGGTGGCCAAGATCGTGCCTCTCAGGGTCTCAACATCATCAAACGGTTAGCGGATCTCGATGTCGACGAACTGCGTCGTCGCCGTCGTCACGCGGATTTGCGCGGTTGCGCCCGCGTAGCCGGTCTTGCTGAACGTCAGCGTCACGTCGGTCTCGGGCGCGAGGCGGCCGACGAGCGCCAATGCGTAGCGTCCATCGTAACGGCCATAATCGGAAGTCCGCGTGACGGCATGGCGTTTCTCGCCGCGCCAGTTGTCGTAGCTGGCTTCGACGCCGACGCCCGCGACGCTCTCGTTCGTTGCCGTCGCGCGCACGAGTCCGCGCACGATCGTCGTGCCGGCGGGGTAGGGATAGAGGGGGCCCGGGTCGAGGCGGCACGGCACGATGGCATCGGCGAGCGGCAGCGCAAGCGGCACGTCGAGCGCAACGTCCTGCGGGAAAAACGGCGGCGCGATTGCCGTGAGCCGGTGCTTGCCTTCAGCGAGTTCGGTGAACGCGAAGAATGCTTGCGGCTTCGCGTAGGGATGGCAGGGCTTGCCGTCCAGCAGAAAGCGAGGCTCGATGCCAACGGCGGGCGCCTGGCTGAAACCGTCGATCAGTTGCACGACCGCCGAGAGTTTCATAAGGCATCCCGATCATTTCGATAATCGGCTTGCGCGTATGCGACCATATCGGCCTGCGGCGTAAGGCGCGACGGAATGCGAACCGGCGAGAGCGTGTACATCTTCGTGAGCCGATAGGTCTTGTTCGGAAAGACGGTCCAGATGTTGCGCAACTGTTCGCTCGTGTCGACCTCTGGCACGATCATGATCTGTTCGTTGCCCGTGCGCTTGAGCAACGGCGTGAGCCACGGACCCGAGAGTTCGCCCACGTCGTGAAAGAGCTGGATCAGCTTGTCGATGAGCACGAGTTCGAGTTCGGCCGATCGCGCGTAAGGGACGATCAGGTAAGTCAGATCGACGACGAGCGGCGCAGGCGTGACGGCGAGCGCGGCGGGCTGCGCTCGCGTCGCCGCGCGACGCGTGAGCGTGGGGGCGAGGTTGCGCAGATACGGATTGATGTCCGTCTGATAGAGATAAAGCGAGAGCTTCGTCTCGTCCTCCGCCTCGATTTCGCCCGGCGAATCGAACACCACGGCCGACTCCGCCTGAAGCTCCGGGATGTGATGGCGGACGAGCCGGCGCAACGCTTCGCTGACGTTGCGCAGGACTTGACCGCTATCCGGATTCGCTTCGCTCATGGCCGGGCTCGTTTCTTTTCGCTTTGTTTTGCTTCGCCGTTACAGCGTAAAGACGGTATCGGACTGGCTCACGATCTGCGGCTGCCGGTTGCTCAGTTGCGCGAGGACCGTGATGTCGGCGTTGCTCGTGCTCGTTCGCAGGTAGACGTAGTTCAGATCGTCGGGCGCCCACGTGATATAGGCGTGCATGAAGAACTCCAGCGTCGCGCTCGCGCTGCCGTTCGAACTGGATGCCGTCGTGACGAACGAAAGCGTGCCGTCGCGAAAGGACACGGACGAGAGCGGAATTTCGCCTTGCTGGCTCCCCAGCTCCATGCCTTTCGATTCGTAGAATTCAGGGCCGATCGACCACGCCGCCTTGCCGAGCCCGCGCTTCGCGCTGACGATCAGATCGATCCGGTTGCCGGGCGTCGCGCCCTTGATCGTAAAGCTGATCTGGCGGTAGTTGATGCGCGGCGCGAGCAATACCGCGCTGATGCGGCCGTTGCGCCATTGCACCGGACTGAGCGACCCGAATGTCGCGAGTACGAGCGCTTCGTTGTTGAGCGTGCAGTAGCCCTGCACGTAGTCGATGCCGGGGCGTACCTGGAGAAACAGCGTCAGCGTGAACGCATTGTTGGCCTGACCGCCCGCCTGGTTGCCCGTGTTCGTGCGGATCGAGAGCACGTTGTTGTTGAACTCGATCGCCTGGATGCACGACTGGCCACCCGCGCTCGAAGGCGTGACGTTATACGAGAACCCGATGCTGTCGCCCGAACGCGCGCCGAGCGACCACGACGCGCCGCTCGTCGTGAACGTGAAATTCAGATTCGTATTCGACGCGACGTTCGTGAACTGCAGGATGACGGGAATGAGCGTCCATCCCTGCGCGGCGCCGGTGACGGGCGCATGGGCCGGCACAGCGGCAGGCGTGGGGGCGGGCGCAGCCTGCGGCGCTTCCGCCGAAGACGATTCGGTATCCATGTGTGCGGTCCTTCGTAGGTGAATGAACGGCGTCAACCGAGATCGATGGCGAACGAACTCAACCCGATCACTGTGCTGCGGTCGTTGGACGATTGCAGCGTCACGCTCGCGCCGGGCGGCAAATCGGCTTTGCCCCTGACGAGGCGCTGCTCCGTGCGCAGATAGAGCGAGATCTGGATTTCCTGTGCGTTCTGATACGTCTGCAAATACAGCTCGCGCGCGTTGATCAGGAAATTGCTCACGTAAATCGTGGGATCGACCCGGCTCGATACCGACAAGCCGACGAGCCGGTCGCCCGCGCCGCCGTCGCTCCAGATGGCATCCTGATCGTCTTGCAGCGTCAGGAAGGCTTTCGAATTCGCGGGCAGATTGGCGACCGTGAGCGTCACGGGCTTGAAAGTCTGGACGTCGCGAAAGCATCGTTCATTGCGCAAGCGAATGGGATTCGCCAGTAAGTGCGCGTCGAGAAATTGCCGCGCCTGCTCGGGCAGCGTCCGGCGCTCCTGCGCGATCATTTGCATGACTCTCCCCGGCGGCGCCGTGGTCGGCGCTGTTGTCGATGCCGATGGCACTGCGTTTGCCGTAGCCGGCGCGGACACGCGTGCGGCTGCCTTGCCTGTGCTCGCAGGCGTATCGGCCGCGGCATCCCTGGCCGGATTCTTTTCCTTGCTGTCCATGGTCTCCCCGATCGATGCGCGTGGAATTCAGCTTGTCGGAAACGGAATGGAAAAATCACCGACGGCGATGGACCCGGCACTCGCGTAGCCGATGAACTGGTATTGCAGATTGACCGTCACGCCGTTAAAGGGGAAATTGCCAGTCAGATTCGCGCCCTCGGGCTGAATCGGGACGACCACCTTAACGGACTGCTGTGCGTGCGAAACATTGGACATGGCTTGCAGCGCAATGCTCGGCTGCGCCTGATTCTTCGGCTGCGCCACGAAGAACGAGGCGAGTGGCGCCGCGCTCTGAATCTGGATTTGCTGATTCGACGAAAGCGTAATGATATTTCCGCCGTTGATGATCAGTTGCGCGGCGAGCGTATCGGTGTCGTATGCCGTCGTGAACGTGAATGCGACCAGAAATTCCATGCCTGGCTCCCCGTGTGACGCAAAGGCAGGTCGCAGACGAATGCGTGTGATCGACGCGCATCCGCCGGCGGACGTGGAAGTGCGTGCGTTACGACGGAGACCAGGTAAACGGCGTGGGCGTGCCGGCGAGCGGACGATTGCTCTGGTCGCCAACCGCCGCTTCCACCTGAACGCCCGTACCAGTGGTGGAGACCGCCAGATTGAACAGCTTGAGGTCCGCCTGCGCGGCCAGATAGACCTGAACGGAGAAACTCAGCGCACCGCCGCTGCCGCCGCCGCTTTGCGTGAGAACCGTAAGTTGCGACGGGTTGATCTGGAACGACGTGAGCGGCAGGTTGCCGCCGGCCGGAAGGGCAATGACGATACCGCTGTAGGTGTCGAAATTCGGTCCGGTGCTATAGGCAATGGCGGGACCGCTTTCGAACGGCGTTACCGCGACGCTGATGTTCTGGCCGGCTTGTGCATTGTTGACGGTCAGAACCAGCTTCTGATACTTGACATCGTTGCTATCGTTCATGATGAAGAAACCCCTTCTGCAAGAAACGGAAACGGTTGGACATCACGCCCTCGAGTCGTCGTTATTTGCGACCGTTCAATTTGTTTTACTTCGTTTGCGAACGAATGGTCGAATATTTCTGGAGGGGCGTAGCGTGGTGCACGCAGACAGTACAATCTGTTCGTTGGCGGCGCAATGACTTTTTTAAAACTGGTCGCGTGAAAACGTTAACGGGGTGAGTTAATCCAGTCGAAAGAATCACGCGGAACGTAATGAATTTGCGGGTCTGCGCGTGATTCAGTATGCCTTGTCCGCTAGCGGAGGCATCACTTTTTAACCTATGCGTCGTGCTTAAACGCGTTCGTTTGCGAATTGCTTTCATGCGTTTTCAATGCTGATTTATGCAGGTTGATTCGAATATGTTTTATGCAGTGGCTTCACATCGGTTTATTAGAACATTCGATATGAGCTGGTCAAAACGCATTGCGTGCCGCGCCAAAAACGTTCGGGAACGTTTGAGAAATTCAGTTGCTGACATCGGTCGGCCGCGGCCGGACGACGGGTATCCACACCGTAAAGCATGAACCCACTCCAGGCTCACTTTCCACCGTGATCCTGCCGCCATGCTTTTCGACGATGCCGTACGAAACCGACAGCCCGAGCCCCGTACCCTTGCCGACGGGCTTGGTCGTATAGAACGGATCGAAAATCCTCGCTCGCACGTCGGCAGTCATGCCTGCGCCGGTGTCCCTGACCGCGATGGTGACGCCGTCGTCTTGACGGCGCGTGCTGATCGTGATGGTTCCGTGTTCGGGGATGGCCTGGGCTGCATTGACGAGCAGGTTCATCACCACCTGATTGATCTGGGACGGGATGCACTCGACCGGCGGTAGCCCGCCATAGTCCTTGATGACTTTCGCCTTGTACTTCAATTCGTTGTACACGACATTCAGCGTTGCATCGAGACCGTTGTGAATATCCACGACGCTCCATTCCTCGCTTCCCACCCGCGAGAAGTCGCGCAGGTCCTGTACGATGCGGCGCACGCGTGACGTACCGTCAATCGATTCATCGATCAATGCGTCGACGTCGGAAAGCAGATAGTCGAGGTCCGCCTGCTCGCGCGCCGTGCTAAGACGCATTCGCGCATCGTCGTCGAGATCGCACGAATTGCGGAGCGTGCTGTCCTGCAAGTCCATGTAGCCCAGCAACTGGGTCATCCAGGTCTTGAGCGTGTGCAGATTGGAATCGACGAATCCGATGGGGTTGTTGATCTCGTGGGCCACCCCGGCCGCCAGTTGTCCGATGGAGGCGAGCTTTTCCGATTGCAGCAACTGCACGTGGGCCTGCTCCAGCTTTTTGATCAAATCCTGTTGCGCGCTGCGCTCTGTTTCGAGTTCGGCCTGCGTCCGTCTGCGCTCGTCGATTTCTTGCCGCATCAACGCCTGGGTGTGCTGAAGCGTGTGCGTAATCTTGCGGTTCTCGTGAAGTGCGGCTTCCAGTTCGCGCGTGCGATGCCGAACCTGGTCCTCAAGCGTGACCGCCATCTGGAACAGGCTGAAATCGGAACTGTAGGCCATCGTGCTGCGTTCGGCCCGGTCCATCAGGGCACGCACGATCTTGTTCAATCGCGCGATTTCCAGGTTCAGCGCCTCGACACCGGATGGCGCAGGCGCGTGCGTGCGTGCTTCAGACACTGCCTGCCCCCGCCTCGTTGCCGAACACGATGCCGGTCAGCGTCTGGTTGACGTGAACGCCGCGGTATTGCTCGCCATAGGTGCTGAATCCGACCGCGTGATTCGCCTTGAAAAGCGCTGCCGCTTCATCGCGCGTGCCGCGCTGTGTCATTTCGAGGTGACGCAGGATGCAATCGTACGTGAGCGCCAGTTTGGGTTCGCCTAGCGTATTCCGGAGATCGTCGAATGTCGCGCGCAGATTCTCGACGAGGTCGAGTGCCGTGGCGACGCGCAAAACAAGACCTTCCTCAATCGCGCAGTAGAACGTGAGACTGCCGTCGGGGTTCAGTTTCTGGATGGAACGGACATAATCGGCGCCGTCTATCAACACCACGACAGGCGCGGACGCGAAATGGCTGGTGCACAGTTCGTCCACGCGCGCGCCGATCAGCCTTGCGTACTCTTCGGCGGCCGGAAGCCCGTTGATTTCGAGAACGGTGCGTCGCGGTGCGTCGGCTCCGGTAACGACCAGCCTTTCTTCGCCGCGTAGGAAGTGCTGCGTCTTGAACGTGCGGAAAGACAATACCGTCGATGCGACGACCAGAACGGCGCAGTCGCTGTGGAAGCGTCCTTCATGGAATATCGCGGTGCGCTCGAAACGAAGATCGTCGCCCGCCGAACCGCCGACTAGCGGAATGTCTCCGAGGGCGCTTTGCAGCGTGCGCGCGACCGGCTCTTCGCGTACCGAGAGTCCGTCGACCAGCAGCAGCGCGAAAGAGTTGGATGCGCTTGCGTGCGGTGCATGCTTCTCGAGATTGTTCAGCGCGTTGGTCGCGCGTGCCTGGCCGCCCGCAATCGTAAAGTCGCGCAAATCGTCGATGCGCGTTATCTCCGCTGTAAACAGCGCACGCGGTAACGCGACTGCCGAGAGACTGTGATCCAGATAGCCGGCCGGTCCGATCTCGCCAGCCGTGGTGCATCCGATTACGCGCGTTGCGCCAAACGATGCGCGAATTTCGCCGGCGAGTGCATCCAGGTCGAAGTGACTGGAGCAGTAGAAGAGGATGAGTTCGGCATCGCAGCCCGCAAGTGCGGCACCGACTTCGCGAACGGCCGTGCGTGCGTCGGACTGCGTCGAATGTGCCGATAGGATCGAGGAAGACTCAACGGGCGGCATACCAGGTTCCTTCTTTCAGGGCCACTTCGCCCGGCACGGCGTGCTCTTGATGACCAGCCGGAGTGGCGTGTATGAACGCGTCCTTTCTGTCCCTGTGGGAATGGCATCGGCCGGCTCGATGTAGCGCTCGACCGTACGCATCCCCTCTGTGGATACAGCAGGCTCACCCCGTGATATCGGCAGGAGGGACCGGATTCTGAATGGGGATAAACGCCGGGTTTTGGTGAATCGTTTGCGAGATCGATACTGACGTTGTCTGCGGTACGGATCGGGTACGTCATGGGCGACGGCATCGCCGCAATGTGAGGCGAGGGGCACCGAAGCGGCAACCGGATTCACCGGGTGTATTTAATGCGAAACGCGTCAAATCGTCCAGGCGTCGAGGGGAAACCTGATGTTCGATGTTTCCGTAGTAGCCGTTAGATAGTTAAACTTCCACGTTTGAGTGGTGGCCGGATGGAGTCGAAATGCAACTGCGCAAAACAGGAAAGCCGGCGCGCACAGTTAATTGCCGATCTTGCAGATGTCGAAACCGGAGAGTGCATCATGAGTGATTTCCCGCGTAACGTAGAAACGGAAACGCTCGACAGCGATCAATCCGCCACGCAGACCGGGTCGATACTGATCGTCGACGACGAACCCGGCGTGCTGTCCGCATTGCGCCGGCTGCTTCGTCAGAGCCGCTATGAGATCCATACGGCGGAGAGCGGCAGCGCCGGTTTGAACATACTGGAAGAGCATCCGGTCGATGTGGTCATCTCGGACATGCGCATGCCGCACATGAGCGGCGCGGAATTTCTGGCGTCCGTTCGAAGCAGGTGGCCCGACACTGCGCGGCTTTTGCTGACCGGATATGCGGACATCGCATCCGTCGTGAGCGCAATCAACGAAGGCGGCGTTTATCACTATCTGCAAAAGCCCTGGGACGATCAGGACCTGCTGCTGACCGTGAAGCGCGCGATCGAGCAGCAGGCGCTGCGGCGTGAAGCCGCAAGGCTGGGCGACCTGACGCGCGCACAGAACGAACAACTCAAGCAGTTCAATGCGACGCTGGAAGCTCAGGTCAAGGCGCGCACGGACGAACTCGGTCAGACGGTCATGTTCCTCGAAAAGGCCGAGGAAGACCTGAAGCGCAATTTCACCGCAATGCTGAAAGTGTGCGCGAACATGATCGAGTTGCGCTGCGGCGTGTTGGGCGGGCAGGCATCGAGGGTCGCGGATCTCGCGCGTCAGCTCGCGCTCGAAGCGGGGTTGAGCGAATACGAAGCGCAGGAAACGTATTTCGCGGCGTTGCTGCTCGGCGTCGGCAAGCTCGCGCTGCCGGACGCGATCGTCCAGAAGACCGTCGACAAGTTCACGCCAACGGAGGCGCGCGCCTATTACCAGCATCCTCTGCATGCGCAGATGACGCTGATGCCCGTCGCCAATCTGCAAGCGGCGGGTATCCTGATCCGGCATCAATACGAACGCTATGACGGGCGCGGGACGCCCAATAGCCTCAGCGGTCCGGAGATTCCCATCGGCGCACGGATCCTCGCACTCGTGCGCGACTTCGAGGGGCTGCGGTCGGGCGCGCTGTTGGGACGCGTCGTTCCGGATGCGCAGATTACCTCGGTGCTCCGGTCGCAGGCGGGAATGCGCTACGACCCTGCGCTCGTGGACCATTTTTTCAATGTTCTCAAAGCCCGCCAGGCGAGCGGAATGGACCATGTCTGTATCGACACGGCGCGGCTGAAATCGGGCATGAAGCTCGCCGACGATCTGCGCACCGCTCGTGGCGTACTGCTGATGACGAGCGGAAGTGTGCTGGAAGCGCACCACATTTCACAGATCAGGCGCTTTGAGGAGACGGAGGGCGAGCGATTTTCCATTTATGTCTGCGAGGGCGAGCAGGCCGCGGCAACGCCGCAATAGGGGATTGCGGCGGGTTATCGGCCCGTCGCGCCGCAAGATCGTTTCGATTTTCATGCTGTGGCCGTCAATCACGCAACCTGGCAGATTTCGTCCAGTCCACTGCAGATCATGCCGGCAAGCGTTGCCGGCATCGCCATTCCTGATCTTCCCGGTTGCTGACTCCAGTCCCTGCGTGAGCGTCGTCGCCGGCCAGTCGGCGAATAGATGCCGCCGCGAATATTTCGGACTCTTGATTGATGCAGAAAATGCGCGGATTGCTCATGCTCATATCACGATTGAAGGGTTGAGAGTTCAAGCTGCTTTCGCACGGGCATAGCGCGTGACTGCGAGCAGCCCGGAAACTTGCGGGTCTCGGTCTCGGTCTCGGTCTCGGTCACGGTCACGGTCGCGTGCAGGGTTCCTGCTGCAATGGCATCCGTGACTCGGGTCACGTCGTCGGGGGCCTCGACAACCGGCAGCGTCAGCATCGGCGCGAGCGCAGAGGAGGCAGTCGCAGCCGGTTTCGTGACCGTCACGACCGGCTCGACGGCGTTACTCCCGGGCGTGACTTCCTTGCTGGGCGGCCGTTACCGCGATTTCAGCCGCAGCGGAGGGACTCAGCACGAGTAGCCAGCGGAACCACGCTGCAGTCACGGTAGCCGCGACCGCGAGTCATGCCGGTAGGGTTCTCATTGGCATGGCGATCCCAACCCCAGAGTCACGTTTGCATATGCCTTGTGACTCGTCCGGATTAGGCGCACCATGGGCTTGGGAATCGTACTTTCGATCTCGCGATGGTCTTCCCAATTCTCGAGGGGAGGATTTATGGAAACGCGCCTCGACACATTCAATGGTTGGCAAATGAGGGCAACGGTCGAAAGTAGGCTCACCTCGAAGGGCGAGGCAAAGTACTACATAGTTGAGCCCATTACGTACAGTGAATACGCAAGAAACACGCCGCAGAGCGGAGCAGAAGCTTGTGGAAAGAGTGGTCCATTTGATAGTTCCGACGCTGCTTTCAGCGCCGCCTTCGGAAGCTGCCGGCATGCCATCGGAAGGGTGATAAGCCTGCGGGCCCGTCGAGAGTTCTACTGACGTTACTACGGTAGCGAATTGATGAATCGATTGATCACCTATCGCGGCTTCGAAATCCATGTCGAGCTGACCGAGGTTGATCAGGACATGTACAGCGTGACGTTCCAGATAAAGGGCCACAATGTCGGGCGTCTCGGCGCGGACGGGGCGGTTGTTCGCGTGGGCCGCGTCCATTCACTATGCGCTGGGCGTACCTCGTTGCGGAAATCGCAGGGCAAGCGGCCATTGACGTACTCATTGGTCCGGAGTTGTAGTCTGATAGGCGTGGGCCTGGGGGTACGACTATGCGATGGCGCGCGGAGGCTTTCCACGGGCGTGTAATGACTGCATTCGTCGAAGTGAACGTAGACGATGCCGGGCTGAACCAGGCCTACATCGCGCTTCCCTACGGCTATTACACGCCGCCATACAGATCGCTGAGGCAGCCCGACATGTTGGACCACGCGCGCGGGCCGTTCGAGAGCGTTGACGCTGCGTTCGAAGCTGCATTCCGCGATTGCAGGCGTTGCATCCTTCAGGATGTGACCCGAGAACGCGACACCCAGCCTGGCTGAAATCTTTTCATCGATCAGCTCGAAAAAACCGGCCCATACGGCCGCTCGTTTTGCTGAGGACGTCATTGCCCGTGGCGTCGCGCTTCTTGTCGATCCGCATGACGCGCATGTTCGCGAGGCCGTGAGGGTGGCGCCCGACGTCGCCAGAGGGATGATGCCGGTGCAGGGCGGATCAGGACGAGCCCGCCCACGATCCGACCGTGCGAACGAGACGTTATTCCGGCGTGTGCAGCAAAGTAGCAAGCGTCGCTTCGCGTCAGGGCGAAAAACAGAGAGCCCTGATTGGGAAGGCGTCGAATGGAAATGAGGCCAAAGACGAAAGGCTCATCATTCCGGAATGCGAATAAGTTGTTTCAAAACCGGCACGTACCGCTTGTGCGGTGATCGTCGACTCACATGACCTGCTGCGTCGGCAAACGGACCCCGCCCATGTGATCGGGCGCCCGCTACTTCTTCTTTGCTGGCTTGCTGGGCACGGTAGTTTTCGACGTTGCCGGCCATGCCCCCTCTCCGGCAGGAGACTGCAATTTCTTGGGTTGTTTGGGCTTTTTCGCCTCGCGGTTACCGCGCAATTGACTCTTTGCCATCATGCTTCTCCTGGTTATCCGGTTGCGGAAGCAACTGCCATGTCACCTGTTCTGGGTGCGTCGGCAGCAATTGTCGCCATCTATTTTCTGTTGGTCGATGTGGTCGACCACAGTCTGCGGCCCTCGATTCCGTTCGAGCCACGGGCACGGGGCATCCGGTGGCCGGATGCCTGGGGCCAGAGGCATGTGGCCCGTCTTGTCGCAGATGTTCGACAGGAAGTCCCGGCCATCGATTTGACCAGGCTGCAGATATTCACCGGTGCCGCGTCACCGCGGCATAGTCGGCGTACAGCGTACGGAGCCCACCGACTTCTGTCGGGAAAGCGCTCGCGCGCCTCATGCTGGAAGAGGCTTCCTCAGTCAAGCAAGATCTTGTATTTGTTCTGCGGGCCGCCTTTATACAGGCTTCTCGCCAGTTTCAGAATTCGGTCGCGATTGCGGTCGAAGACCGCAAGCAACGCAGGCTCATCCGAACCCGTGCCAGGATTCAGCTTCGTCAGCATTGCGTCGTCGACCAGAAAGGCGATCTCGCGAGCTTTGTCGTAACCCCAGAAGCACACGCAATGTCGGGAAGCGTCGTAGATACGGCTGGGATTGGGAAAATTGAGCACCACGTCACCTTTTCCCATCTGGTTACTGATGGCTGTCGTATCGCCACTTGCTGGCGTTGACGTCGAGAAGAGCGTCATTATCACGACGCTTCTGGGCGCGCTCGTTTTCCGCCTTCTCCAGCGCAGCAGCGCGCGCTTTCTGCGTGCTGACGAAGTCGTTTTGCTTGGCCGGCGAAGGTGAATACTCTCTGGGTCGTTTGATCATGCTGGTTCCATAAAAAGTTCAGGACGGTAAGGTGTGTCGCCAGCATCCACTCCCGGTTCGAAATGCCGGCAGTCGCCTCACAATGCTGCCGGAGTTCGCGCCCTTGCGATCGGGGAGTGTTATGGGGCCAGTTGAGGCACCAAAATCGTTCGGTTTAAGCAATCGTGGCGGGAATTCTCGATCGCCAGGTAAAAACCGATGACCGGGACGGGGCGAACATAGACTGCATGACGCACGAAACGAAACTTGTCGACGCGGTGTCTTCCGCCGCAGATCGTTATGGTGTTATTTTTCAGGACACCGTATTGGCCGCATTGGCCGCAGCAACCGCACGGTATCGACGCAGAAGCGGCAACCCCGTACGTCTAGCCTTATGAGGGTGCGCTCTTTGGCACAACAATGCAAGCGCAGTTGCAAAACAACGCTCAATGGCAATTTCACGGCGGGCGCTGCCCGGAAACCGTCGCTCATGACGGTCCATGCGGGATGAAGGGCAGCCTGTTCTTCGAGGTGTTGTGCCGGGCACCATTGCTTTGCAGCCCGGCTTTGCAGCCCGGCACGTTACCTGATGCCGGCAACGCACGCAGGAGCTGGAATCTAGCGGCTGGGCCCTTTCATGCCCTCGGTCTCCATGGCGGCGTTCCGCTCCTCGCTGGCCTCAATGGGTTCGATGGTCTCGGTGACGGAAGCTGTCGCGCGCTCGGTGGCTGCCCGGGTTTCGTCGACGATTTCTCCGGATCCTCCCTCTTCGTCGTCCGGGGGCACCAGCATGTCGTTAAGCATGGCCTTCAACTCCGGCGTGTCCCATGAAGCACCACGCTGTATTTTCCTCTTGATGTAGTGCCTGACTTCCGCGTCCTGCTCTTGAGTCAAAGGAAGGCCGCGAAAGGTGTTTTGAGGAGTAGCTTCACGCATGGTGTTGCTCCCAGAGCTGATTTACCCTCGTTCAAGTTTAATCCTGTTATGGCAGGGAAGCGCCAAATATCGGTCGGTGATCCGACCCGCTCATCGGTTCGAATCGGCTGTCAAACTGGGCGACCGGCGCCTCGCGTTCAGGCAGTGGCTCGTGCGGCTGTCGCGGGAAGATGTCTGCCCGGTCGAAGGCTGCTCGCCGCTGCGCTGGTACGAGAACATGGCCTTGCCCGGCAAGAGCCGACACACTACGAGATGCACGGCATCCAGCGTAGGCAGGTCAACATCACTGCACGGCAGGTCGGCTAGCGGCTGAATGCGATGCCGCCATCGCGCGTCGTCACCGGACCGGGTTGGCCTCGCTCGTTCGGACAGGTTTTCGATATTTTTAAGTGGAATGTCCGAGGCAGTCATGCTGCCGGTTTGATCGCAGGCAGCGTCGCGAAGTATGTCTCATCGGCCAGCGCTCGCTCGCCTTTGACTGCTGCCAGCGCCACCTTCGCTTTGCGTCCGTCGGGTTCTCTTCGCGTCATGTCCTCCGTTCCTTTGCCGGCAGTATCGCTGGCTCAGGCTCCAGCCAAACCACTTCACGAACCGGCGAGGGAGCACCGCAGCATAACGGTGCGAAAACGGCACGCGCCTTCCGGAAAACCCGAAATCGAAAAAGCGTCGAATCGTCGTTCGGCGAACCGGTCTGGTGCGACAAATTGGTTGCGGCCAGTCGTCGCACTGAATAACGCGCCGTATAAAAGAACGACTGCGCGAGCAAACGTTTTCACGTGCACGTTTTTAAAGTTTGGCCCTGGAAGGCCGTAAACGCGGTTGTGCTGGTATGGATTGCGACTTCGTTGCATGCGCCTGTCACTGGAATTGCGTATACCAGGCGGCCATTCGCGTCAAATTCACGCATCGCAAAACAATGATGCATGTTTGAAAACACCTTGCCGATGCATGATTTCTGCGGCATGATCGGCGGCCTTGATGATCGCCATGTGCAAACGCACATGAACAGAGGTTGCGACCTCACCGGACCATGAGGCTTGCCGTGCATCGCAGAACCATCGGAGCATCGCTTCTACTTTTGCTAAGTGTCGCATCGACCGGCGCAATTGCGCAGCCGGCGCAGCCGGCACAGGCGGGGACCACGCTGTCCCCGATGGACGAGCGCATGCGCGCTTGTACGTCGTGCCATGGCGTGCAAGGGCAGGGGCGCAATAATGATTATTTCCCGCGGATTGCGGGCAAACCTGCTGATTATCTTTTCAATCAGTTGTCGGCGTTTCGCGACGGCGGCCGGACTTATCCGCCGATGGGTTATCTGCTCGCGTTTCTCCCTGACGAAGATCTTCACCGGATTGCCCAATACTTCGCGGGCTTCCAGCCGCCATATCCGAATCCCGATTCCGCTCCGGTGCCGCCCGCCGTGCTCGATTACGGCAAGCAACTGGTGATGAACGGCGACCCGGCTCGCAAGGTGCCCGCGTGCGCGGCGTGTCACGGTGCGAAATTGACCGGCACGGAACCTGGCATTCCCGGCCTGCTCGGACTCCACGCGAGCTATATCGCGGGGCAGATGGGCACGTGGCGTTCGGGTACGCGTCACGCACTCGCACCCGACTGCATGCACACGATCGCCACCAGGCTGAGCGAACGCGACATCTATGCGGTGTCGAACTGGCTCTCCCGCCAACCACGGCCCGATGATCCCCGGCCGGTGCCGCCGGGCGACGTCAAACTGCCCCTCGCATGCGGGAGCGAACCGCAATGATGAATCGAATTTCCCAACTCGCTTCGCACGCGCTGAAGCATCGTAGCGTGTCGGCAGTTGTCGTCACCGCCATCGCAGGTATCGCCGCATCGATGCTGCTTTCCGGCGCCGCGAGCGCGCAGGAAGCATCCGCCGCTGCGACCAGCACCGCAACCGCAGCCGCGGCCGATACGCGCCCCGCAATCGTCGTGCGCGGCGAATATCTCGCACGCGCCGGCGACTGCGTCGCCTGCCATACGGCGCCGCGCGGCAGGCTCTTCGCGGGCGGTCTTCCGATGGAAACGCCGTTCGGCACGCTCTACTCGCCGAACATCACGCCCAATGCGCAATACGGTATCGGCAGCTGGACCAAGGACGCGTTCTTCAACATGATGCGCACGGGCAAGTTGCCCGACGGCAAGCTGATTTATCCGGCGATGCCGATCGCGCAATATACGAAGGTCACGCGCGAAGACTCCGACGCGATCTATGCGTACCTGCGATCGATTCCGCCGGTTGCGCAGGAGAACCGTCCGCATGAACTGAAGTTCCCGTTCAACCAGCGCGACCTGCTGATCGGCTGGCGCACGCTTTACTTCCGTGAAGGCGCGTATCAACCCGATCCGACCAAGTCGGTGGAATGGAATCGTGGTGCGTACCTCGTGGAAGGTCTCGGCCACTGCACGATGTGCCATACGCAGATCAACATGCTCGGCGGCTCGTCGCAAAGCGACCAGTTCGCGGGCGGCCTGATCCCCGTGCAGAAGTGGTACGCGCCGTCGCTCACGTCGGACAAGGACGGCGGTCTCGGCGACTGGAGCATCAAGGACATCGTCGATCTGCTGCAGGCGGGCAACTCCAGTCGCGGCGCCGTGTACGGCCCGATGGCGGAAGTCACCTTCCACAGCCTTCAATATCTGAGCGACGACGACGTCAAGGCGATGGCCGTCTACCTCAAGGCGCTGCCGTCGAACACGGGTCGCAAGGCCGGTCCCTCGGCTTCGACTGAAACGACGGTGTTCGCGCACGGTGCCAATGTGTACAAGGACAAGTGCGCGGTCTGTCACGGCGACAACGGCAAGGGCAATGCGCCGAAGTATCCGCCGCTCGCCAACAATCAGTCGATTGAAATGGACTCCGCGGTCAATCCGATTCGTATCGTGCTGAACGGCGGTTTCCCGCCCGGCACGAAGCGCAATCTCGAACCTTACGGCATGCCGCCGTTCGGTCAGGAATTGAGCGACGACGACGCAGCCGCAGTCGTGACGTACATCCGCACGGCATGGGGCAACCATGGCCTGCCGGTGACGCCGCGAGAGGTCAACGATCTGCGCAAGGCGCCTTTGCGCTAGACGGACGCGACGACGTAACGGCACCCGAGCAACGTTTCGTATCACCACCTCCTCAATGAGAGCCCCATGATGGAGAACAACGACAACCGCGAGGACCAGGCGGCGAACGCCGCCGTCGAGCGCATCATCGCGGCCGGGCCGAGCGGCGCGATTGCGCTGGCCGGCTTGACCACCCTGATTGTGTTCGCGCTCTGGTTCGCCTTCTATTTCTTCGTCTTCCTGCCGCGCGGAACTATCAGCTGATCATGTCGACCGAATCCCCGCACCAATCCAGCCACGACAGCCACGCGATCGCGATGCGCGTCGAACGCCGCTGGGCGATATTCGCCGGCGGCCTGATCCTGCTGCTCGTGCTCATGACGATCTACATCGGCGTGCACTGGGCAATGATGCCGCCGTCGCGCGTCGAAACCATCGATCCGACGCGACTGCAGATGTCGGGCGAATTCGTCGAGAGCAATCTCGGCAGCGCAGTGGAGCCGGATGGTTCGGTTACCGTGCGCTTCATCGCCCAGCAATACTCGTTCACGCCGCAATGCCTGCTCGTGCCGGCCGATACGCCGCTGACGCTGCGCACCACGAGCGCGGACGTCGTGCACGGCCTCGAAGTCATGGAAACGAACATCAACACCATGGTCGAGCCCGGCTACGTCTCGACGCTCAACACCCGTTTCTCGAAGCCCGGTGAACATCTGATGCCTTGCCACGAGTATTGCGGCTTTGGCCATCAGACCATGTGGGCTCACGTGAAAGTCATCGACAAGGCCACGTTCTTCGAAGCGGCCCGCCACAACCGGAGGCTCAGCTGTGTTTCACGCTAAGCGGCTCGTACTCGCGCATTTCTGGCTCGCCTTTGTGGCGTTCTTCGTCGCGCTCCTGCTAGGCGCATGGCAGATGCTCGTGCGCAGCCCACTGATGTCGTGGGTCGGCAATCCCGAGCATTACTATCGTTCCGTGACGGCGCACGGCACCGTCATGGGCTATGTGCTGCCCACGCTCGTCGCGATGGGGTTCGGCTACGCCATCTGCGAACTGGCGCTCAAGCAGCGTCTCATCGGGCTCAAGTGGGCCTGGGCGGCCCTCATCCTGCTGGCGGTCGGCGCCGTGATGGCCATGGTGCCCGTCGCCATGGGCCGCGCTTCGGTGCTCTTCACGTTCTACCCGCCGATGATCGGCAACGTGTTCTACTACCTCGGCGTCGTGCTGGTGGTGGTCGGCTCGTGGATCTGGGTTGCGCTGATGCACGTGAATCTGCGTGCATGGAAACGCGCCAATCCCGGCAAGCCGATTCCGCTTGCGATGTTCGCCAATGTCGCGGGCGCCTATCTGTGGGCCTGGACGGCGGTGGGCGCGGCGCTCGAAATCCTGTTCCAGATTCTGCCGGTGGCGCTCGGTCTGAAGTCGACCATCGACGCGGGCCTCGCACGTGTCCTGTTCTCGTGGACGCTGCACGCGATCGTTTATTTCTGGCTCATTCCGGCTTATATCGCTTACTACACGCTGGTGCCGCGCGCGATTGGCGGGCGTCTCTATAGCGACTCGATGGCTCGCATCTCTTTCGTGATGTTCCTCGTGTTCGCGATGCCGATCGGTATTCACCACCTGTTTGCCGATCCGCAAGTGGGCGCCGGCTTCAAGTTCGTGCACTCGGTGTTCACGGCGATGGTCTCGGTGCCGACGCTGCTCACGGTGTTCACGATCTGCGCGTCCGTCGAGATCGCGGGCCGCCTGCGCGGCGGCAAGGGCCTGTTCGGCTGGCTGAAGGCGCTGCCGTGGAGCAATCCGATGATGCTCGTGCTCGCGCTCTCGTTCGTGATGCTCGGCTTCGGCGGTGCCGGCGGTCTCATCAACATGAGCTACCAGCTCAACTCGACGATCCATAACACGCAGTGGGTCACGGGCCACTTCCACCTGATCTTCGGTGGCGCCATCGTGATCATGTACTTCGCGATTGCCTACGAACTGTGGCCGCAACTCACGGGCCGCACGCCGGGCTCGGCGAAGCTGATCCGCACGCAACTGTGGCTGTGGTTCATCGGCATGATCATCCTGACGTTCCCCTGGCACTATGTCGGCCTGCTCGGCGCACCGCGTCGCATGGCGTATTACGACTATAGCAATCCGGCGATTGCGCCTGAGGCGATCTGGGTGACGGCCTCCGCGATCGGCGGCTTCGTGCTGGTGATCTCGGGCGCGCTCTTCGTCTACATCCTCGCGAAGACGCAGTTCGGTTCCGCAAGCAGCGAGGAAGAAGCGCCGGCTCCGTTTACGTTCGCCACCTGCGCGTATCCGGTCGAGCACGTGCCGGTTGCGCTCAACAGCTTCAGGCTGTGGGTTACCCTGATGATCGCCCTTACGGTCGTCAACTACTCGGTGCCTATCGTGCAGTTGCTGCGTCTGCCGCAGACCTCGGTGCCGGCTGTCTACGTGGGAGCCCCGCGATGAAAGAAGAACGCGTATTCAGCTTCAGCAACCGGTGGTTCGTCTTTAGCGCAGGCGGTACGTTCCTCGTGGCCGCGCTCGCGATCCTCGTCGGCTTCGTCTGGCTGCCGTCCGAGCATAGCGACTTCACGGCGAACGGCCTGTGGGGAGCGATCTGCAGCGCCGCGGGTGCGCCGTCGTCGTGGTACAAGGGCGGCGATATCGTGACCGACGCGCCGCCGAGCAAGGTCATCGTGCTGCCGCCGCTGAGTGAACCGCGCGTCGATGCGGTATCGAGCGGACGCGGCGCGACGCTTGCCACGCAGCGTTGTTCGATGTGCCACGGCGTGCAGAGTCCGGCCGGCATCACGGCTCCGGCGCTCGCCGGCCAGTTTGCCGATTCGATCTACAAGGAACTGCGCGACTTCCACGGCGGCGCGCGGGAAAACGCGATCATGCAGCCGATCATCGCGAACCTTAGCGATCAGGACATGCACGACGTCGCCGAATACTATTCGAGCCAGCCGCGTGTCGAGCCGACGCCCGCCGCGGACGCACAGGACGACGGTGCCCGCATGCTCGCCATGCAGGGCGCGCCGATGCGCAACATCGCGCCTTGTGCCGCGTGCCACGGCGTGCTCGACCGCAAGGGCGCAGCGCCCTGGATTGGCGGGCAGGCCGCTTCGTATCTCGCGACGCAGATGCGGTCGTTCGCCGACGGCAGCCGTCATAACGACATCGACGAGCAGATGCGCAACGTTGCGCGCCAGCTGCGTCCGGAGGAAATCGACAGCCTCGCGAAGTACTACGCCGCACAGCAGTAAGCAAGTTCGTTTTTGTCGCCTGGCTGGGCTCTTGCCGATTACGGTGGGAGTCCAGCCAGGCGAATTCGTTTTGGGCGTCGAGCAAACTCGCTCGTGACAACGCCCCTCCCCATTTCGCTGCTTTTCGCAGTCAGTCTCCTGATCGACGTTTCTCCAGCCGCTTCCACGCTTCGTCCGTTATCGATCGGATTCCTGACGAATTGCCGGTCCGCCTTCTTCCTTCCCGATAGTTCTGCCCCCTATTTTAGGCAACATAGTTGCGCATTGGCGGGGTTGGAAAAAGCGGGTTCGCCGGCTCGAATCTTGATAATTGCATTTTTTTTGGCCGAAGCAAGGGATTTTCCTGGTGCGCTCGTCCTTGCGAGGGTTAAAGTCACCGCCTAATATAGGTCAACATATTGACATAAATTGCACGGCATCCCCTGGCAACGCATGGAGACAACAGTGAGCAAGCTCGAAGGCAAGACGGTCATCGTGACCGGCGGCGGCGGTGGCATCGGCGGGGCGACGTGCCGCCGGTTCGCGGCGGAAGGCGCGCGTGTCGCGGTGCTGGACCTCTCCCTGGACGCGGCGCAGCGCGTATGCGACGAAATCAGATCGGCGGGCGGCATCGCAGCGGCAATACGTTGCGACATTACGAACCGTGCCGAGGTCGACGCCGCAGTCGCGCAGACCGTGGCGCAACTCGGCTCCATCGACGTGCTCGTCAATAACGCGGGCTGGGACGTGTTCCGACCATTTACGAAAACGGAACCGGCCCAATGGGACCGCCTCATCGCGATCAATCTCACGGGTGCATTGCACATGCATCACGCGGTCTTGCCGGGCATGGTCGAGCGCAAGGCGGGCCGCATCGTCAACATCGCGTCGGATGCGGCGCGTGTTGGCTCGTCGGGCGAGGCCGTCTATGCCGCCTGCAAGGGCGGGCTGGTGTCGTTCTCGAAGACCATCGCGCGCGAGCATGCGCGCCACGGCATTACGGTGAACGTCGTGTGTCCGGGGCCGACCGACACGGCGCTCTTCGCCGAATACAAGGAAGGCGCGGGCAACCCCGAAAAGCTGATCGAAGCGTTTCAGCGCGCGATTCCGCTCGGCCGCATCGGCCAACCGGATGATCTGCCCGGCGCGATCGTGTTCTTTGCGAGCGACGACGCAGGCTTCATCACGGGCCAGGTGTTGAGCGTATCCGGCGGCCTCACGATGGCCGGCTAATTCATTCCAGTGCGAAAGGTCTCAGCATGAACTACGAAGACATTCTCTATGAAGTGCGCAACGGCGCCGCATGGATCACGATCAACCGGCCCGAAAAGATGAACGCATTTCGCGGGCGTACGTGCGACGAATTGATCCACGCGATCAACAAGGCGGGTTATTCGCGCGAAATCGGCGTCATCGTTCTCGCGGGCGCGGGCGACAAGGCGTTTTGCACGGGCGGCGACCAGTCCGCGCACGAAGGGCAATACGACGGGCGCGGCACGATCGGCCTGCCGATGGAGGAGTTGCACAACGCAATCCGCGACGTGCCGAAGCCGGTCATCGCGCGCGTGCAGGGCTACGCGGTGGGAGGCGGCAATGTGCTGTGCACGATCTGCGATTTCACGATCGCCTCGGAAAAGGCCGTCTTCGCGCAGGCGGGGCCGAAGGTCGGATCGGTCGATCCCGGCTACGGAACGGCATTTCTCGCGCGCGTCGTAGGCGAGAAGAAAGCGCGCGAAATCTGGTACCTGTGCCGTCGCTATCCGGCGGCCGAAGCGCTGGCCATGGGGCTCGTCAATGCAGTCGTGCCGCACGACCAGCTCGACGCCGAAGTGCAGAAGTGGTGCGATGAAATCATGGAGAAGAGCCCGACCGCCATCGCGATTGCCAAGCGCTCGTTCAACATGGATACGGCGCATCAGGCCGGTATCGCAGGCATGGGCATGTATGCGCTCAAACTCTACTACGACACTGAGGAATCCAAAGAAGGTGTGAGGGCGTTTCAGGAAAAGCGCAAGCCCGAATTCCGCAAGTACGCGAAGTAACGCATCGGTTCGACGTGAAGCGGCTCAATCGAGGAGACACCATGAATCCCTATATCGACGAAGACCTCGTGGCCCTCGGCGAACAGGCGCGCCGCTTTGCGCGCGGTCGCGTCGCGCCGGGGTTTCAGGAGCGCGACCAGACGCGCGTGCTCGACCGCCGACTGATGCGCGAGATGGGCGAAATGGGCTTCATCGCGCCCGAACTGCCTGAAGCGTATGGCGGCCAGGGCCTGGGCTGCCTCGCGGCGGGCGTGATTCACGAGGAGATCGCGCGCGCCGACCTGAGCCTCTCTTATATCAATCTGCTTGCGTCGCTGAACGGGCAGATTCTCGCGCAGCATGCCGCGCCTGAAATTGCAAAGCCGTGGCTCGAACGGCTCACGCGCGGCGAGGCGCTGCTCGCGATTGCATTGACCGAGCCGCGCGGCGGATCGGATGCCGCGAATCTGCGTCTGAAGATGGAGCGTGTCGGCGATCACTACGTCCTCAACGGCGAGAAGACTTCGATATCGGCTGCGGATCAGGCCGACGCGGCCGTCGTGTTCGCGCGCACGGGCTCCGTTGAAGATGGCGCGCGTGGCGTATCGGCCGTGCTCGTGCCGATGGATCTGCCCGGCATCACGCGCAACCGGTTCGACTGCCACGGCCAGCGTGCGATCGGCCGCGGGTCGATTTTCTTCGAGAACGTGCGCGTGCCCGTCGATCATCGGCTTGGCGACGAAGGCAAAGGCTTCGTTCAGGTGATGCAGGGCTTCGATTTTTCACGCGCGTTAATTGGCCTTCAGGTGCTGGCGGTCGCGAAGGTGAGTCTCGAAGAAACGTGGGAATACGTAGCGCAGCGCGAAGCGTTCGGCAAGCCGCTTTCCGCATTTCAGGGCGTATCGCATCCGCTCGCCGAATACGAAACGCAGGTCGAGGCCGCGCGCCTGTTGTGCCTGCAAACGCTCTGGCTCAAGGATCGCGGTCTTCCCCACACGGAGCAGGCGGCGATGTGCAAGTGGTGGGGGCCGAAGCTTGCTTATGACGTGGTTCATCAGTGCCTGCTGTCGTTCGGTCACGGCGGCTACGATCGCGGGCCGATGGAGCAGCGTCTGCGCGACGTGCTCGGTTTCCAGATCGGCGACGGTACGGCCCAGATCATGAAGACGATCATCGCGCGCACGAACGCAGGACGCGACGCGGTACCCGCCTGAACCACACGGACAAAACGCCCTCGACGCACGGGCCACAACAGGGAGACACAGGATGACGTTCGACGCCGTATTGATCGGGCCGCGGCGCGCGGAGAGCGTGGCGAAAGGGTGGTGGCCGGACCGCACGATCAACGACGAACTCGACGCGTGCGTTGCGCAATGCCCGGACAAAACCGCACTGACTGCGGTGCAGGCCGAAGACGGCGCCACGACGCGCCTCACGTATCGCGAGCTGGCGAAGCTGGCGGATCGCATGGCGGTCGGCCTCGCGCGGCTCGGCGTCGTGCGCGACGATGTCGTGTCGATGCAGTTGCCGAACTCGTGGCAATTCACGCTGCTCTATCTCGCCTGCTCGCGCATCGGCGCCGTGCTCAATCCGCTGATGCCGATTTTTCGCGAGCGTGAACTCGCGTTCATGCTCAAGCATGCCGGCAGCAAAGTCATGATCGTACCGAAGTGCTTTCGGGGCTTCGACTATGAACAGATGATGGCCGGACTGAGAAAGGATTTGCCGGATCTTCAGCATGTCGTCGTGGTCGGCGGGCAAAGCGACGGCACGCCTTCTTCGAACAGCTTCGAGGCGTTGCTTTCGGGGCCGCGTTGGGAAGCGGAACCCGATGCGCGCGAAATCCTCACGCGCAGTCGCCCAGGCCCCGACGACGTGACGCAATTGCTCTACACGTCCGGCACGACCGGCGAGCCGAAGGGCGTGATGCACACGGCCAATACGCTGCTGTCGAATATCGTGCCGTACGCGCGGGCGATGAATCTCTCCGGCGACGACGTCGTGCTGATGGCTTCGCCGATGGCGCACCAGACCGGCTTCATGTACGGCCTGATGATGCCGATCGTGTTGCGCGCTCATGCGGTGTTGCAGGACGTGTGGCAACCGACGACGGCGATCGGCCTGATCGCCTCGGAAGGCGTGACGTTCACGATGGCGTCGACGGCGTTTCTCAACGATCTGGCAGGCGCCGTATCGGAAAGCGGAGTGGCGGTTTCGACGTTGCGCACGTTCCTTTGCGCCGGGGCGCCGATTCCGGGTGCGCTCGTCGAACGGGCACGCCGTGCGATGGGTGCAAAGATCGTATCGGCCTGGGGCATGACGGAAATGGGCGCGGTCACGCTGACGCGCCTCGATGACGATGACGAACGCGCCTTCAATACCGACGGCCGGGCCCTGCCGGGAGTCGATGTCAAGGTGGTGGACGAGCGCGGCCAGCCGGCGGCGGTGGGAGCGACGGGAGATCTGTTCGTCCGCGCGTGTTCGGGATTCGCCGGTTATCTGCATCGCCCGCATCTGAACGGCGTCGATGCCGGGGGCTGGTTCGATACTGGCGATCTTGCTTCGCTCGACGAGCGCGGCTATATCCGCATACGCGGGCGCAGCAAGGACGTCATCATCCGTGGCGGCGAAAACATTCCGGTCGTGGAGATCGAGGCGCTGCTTTATCGGCACCCCGCGATTTCGCAGGTTGCCATCGTCGCGTATCCCGATGAGCGCCTCGGCGAGCGCGCGTGCGCCTTCGTGCTGCCGAAGCCCGGCGAGCCTGTCGACCTGGCTTCACTCGTCGAGTTTCTGAAGTCGCGCAAGGTCGCGCAGCAATACATGCCGGAAAAGCTGGTCGTCGTCGATGCAATGCCGACCACGCCAGCAGGCAAGGTTCAAAAGTTCCGGCTGCGCGAAATGATCGGCGGGAGCGGTGCGTGTCCCGGTTGTCGCTGATCGCCGGATCGCGGCGATTTCCAATAATGCAACTAACGGTCCGGCGCGCATTCAAACCGCGAGCGCCGTTTCACGGCGTGCGAATTGGCGAACAGGGGCCGCGCCCGCGAGCTTAGCCCTGCACACCCCAGCGCCGGACGGTGAGCCGTTCGAGCGTATCGAACACGAGGTGTTCGACGAGTAACCCGATCACGATGACCGCAGCAAGACCCGCGAACACACGGTCGGTATAAAGCTCGTTGCGGTTCTGGAAGATGTACCAGCCCAGTCCGCCCTGGCCCGCACTCGCCCCGAACACGAGTTCCGCCGCGATCAGCGTGCGCCACGCGAAAGCCCAGCCTACGCGCAAACCCGCGATGATCGACGGCAGCGCAGCCGGCACGAGAATGTGCGTGACATGACGCAAACCGGTCAGCCCGTAGTTGCGGCCCGCCATCCGCAGCGTCGCGGGAACGCCGAGAAAGCCGGTGTACATGTTGAGGGCGAGCGGCCAGAGCACCGCATGAATGAGCACGAACAGCAGGCTCCCCGTGCCGAGCCCGAACCAGAGCAGCGCGATGGGCAACAGCGCGATCGACGGCAAGGGGTTGAGCATTGCCGTGAGCATGGTCAGCAGATCGCGGCCCACGCGCGTCGACACCGCAAGGGCCGTCAAGGCGAACGCCAATACGACGCCGATCGCGTAGCCGCGTAAAAGTACGGACATCGAAATGATGGTTTTTGCGAGCAGCTCGCCGCTCAGGATGCCTTGCACGAAGGCCGAAAACGTCGCGCCGAATGTGGGCACGAGCAGATCGTTGTCGACGATGCGCGCGATGATTTCCCAACCTGCGATCAGCACGAGCGCAATCACCGTGCGTCTGAGCCAGCTTGCATCGAGCAGGCGCCGCGCAAGCGGCAGCGGCACGGATTCGCCGCCGGGCGGCACCGGCAGCAACGTGTGTTCGAACTCCGCGCGCACGGGCGGCAACGTGTGTCCCGGCGTACTCATGCGCGATCCTCCCCGGTGGTTGCGGTGGATGCGGCCGCGCCGTCGCCGGTATCGAACAGCAGGCGATGAATGCGTGCGACGCTCGCGCGAAAGTCCGCGTCATCGCTGCTGGCGTGAGAATACGCATGGCTGTTGATCTCCGCGCGCACGCGTCCCGGATGCGGCGAGAGCAGGAGGATGCGGTTGCCGACCACGAGCGCTTCCTCGATCGAATGCGTGACGAAGAGCAGGGTGAAGCGCTCGTCGTCCCACAGGCGCAGCAGTTCTTCCTGCATCTTGCGACGCGTTAGCGCATCGAGCGCGGCGAACGGTTCGTCCATCAGCAGCACGCGCGGCTGCATCGCGAGCGCCCGGGCGATGGCGACACGCTGTTTCATACCGCCCGATAGCGTATGCGGATACGCATTGGCGAACGCGGCGAGGCCGACCTTGTCGAGATAGTGCAGCGCGCGCGATTTCGCATCACTGCGCGAAAATTTCCGCGCGACGCGTAAAGGAAACGCGACGTTCTCCAGCACCGTTTTCCACGGCGGCAACTGGTCGAACTCCTGGAACACGACGACGCGATCGGCGCCGGGTCCGCGCACCGGCACGCCATCGAGCGAGATCGATCCGGCCACGGGCTCGATGAAACCCGCAATCGCCTTGAGCAATGTGGATTTCCCGCAACCGGACGGACCCAGCAGCACGAAGCGATCGCTGCCATACACGTCGAAGCTCACCTCGTGCGTCGCGCGCACGATGCGTTCCTGGCTGCGGTATTCGAGGCTGACGTTCTCGATCGCGAGCAGGCGCTCGCTTTGTGCGGGCTCGTCGTGCGGGAAAGAATGAGTCTTGCGGTTCAGGCGCGTCCCGGCGTCGCTCATCACCGGCGGCGTCTGGTTCGCCACGCGGCGCGCGAACGGCGCCTGCGTCCAGAGCCTCGTCGTATTGGCACTCACGATTGCAATTCCAGCGGAGAAAACGTCAACATACGGGCGGCGGCTGCGCATTCCAACCAATCAATCGCCATATCCAATACACGCCCGAACATAAGCGTCGATTGCGCCGCTTCAGCAAGCGGGCTCAACTGCCGCCGGCCGTCGCGGGATCGTCGAAGAAATAGTCATGCCAGGTTTTCGGCTCGTTGCGGATCGTGCCGGTTCGGTACATGAATTGCGCAAGGCCGAGCGTGTTCTGCGGCGCCGTCTTGAACTGCACTTGCGGGTCGCGCAGGATCTTCAGCAGCAATTCGCGGTCGATCTTCGAGCCGTTTGCGCGGATGTAGATGTCGGCGGCGAGTTCCGGATTCGTCGAGATGAGCCGTGCCGCGTCGGAGAGCGCCGCGACGAACGCGCGATAAGTCTTCGGGTTTTCGTTGCGGAATTTCCCGGTCGCATAGAGCACGGTCGCCGAACTCGGGCCGCCGAGCACGTCGTACGAATTGAGCACGATATGGGCCTTCGGATTGCCCGCCAGTTCCTGTTGCTGGAACGGCGGATTGCCGAAATGCGCGGTGATCACGCTGCTGTTCGCTATCAGCGCGGCGGCTGCGTCGGGATGCGGAATGGCCTGAGTGAGCTTGTCGAGGCGGTCGAACTGTCCGTCGCCCCATTGCTTCGCGGCGGCGTACTGCAGCACGCGCGATTGCACCGAGACACCCACGGCAGGGAGCGCGATCCGGTCTTTGCCGGTGAAATCCGTGATGGATTTCACGTTGGGGTCGGTGCTCACGAGGTAATACGGCAGGTTGCCGAGCGACGCGACGCCTTTCACGTTCTGGCGTCCGCGCGTGCGATCCCACACGGTCAGAAGCGGCCCGACGCCCGCGCCGGCAATGTCCACTGCGCCCGAAAGCAACGCATCGTTGACGGCCGCGCCACCCGAAAGGCGCACCCAGTCGACCTTGATGTCGATCCCTTCCTTGCGGCCTTCCTGCTCGATGAAATGCTGATCGTGCGCGACGTTGAGCATCAGATACACGACGCCGAACTGCTCGGCAATGCGGATCTCGCCCTCGGCGTGAGCCTTCTGCGCCGTGCCCATGGCGGTCACGGCGAGCGCTGTCGAGAGGGTCAGCGCAGCGGCGCGGCGCAAGGTGTGCGTGCCGCGAGCCAGCGCGGCGCGAATCGGGAACGTCATGTGAATACCCCGGGGTTTTGCTGTGTCGGAAGCGCGCGATGCAAGAACCAGGAAGCGCGCGCGGATGCGAACGCGCGATTCAATACGGCGCGTCGCCTTCAATCGTCGTGCGATAGAGCTTGCGGCGCAGGTTGTCGGGCGTGCCTGCTGCGAGGTGCAGGAGCGAGCGGTTGTCCCAGAACAGCAGATCGCGCTCGCGCCAGACATGCCGGTACACATGTTCCGGCCGCACGCTGTGCGCGAAAAGGTCGTCAAGTAGCGCGCGGCTCTCGTCCTCGGGCAGATTGACAATGCGCGTCGTGAAATGCTCGCTCACAAAGAGCGCCTTGCGCCCGGTTTCGGGGTGCGTCCGCACGACCGGATGCACGACCGGCTTGACCTGCGCGATCTGCCCGGCCGTAAGATTGGGCCGCCATGAGCCCTGCTTCTGAAAATCCGCATAGTGCGCGAGATAGGTGTGCTCGGCCCGCCGTCCTTCGACCGCGCGGCGCAGATGCCCCGGCAGCGTCTCCCACGCGAGGTGCATGTTGGCGAAGAGCGTGTCGCCGCCTTCGGCAGGCAGCTCTTGCGCGTGCAGCATCGAGCCGAGGCTCGGCTTTTCCTTGTACGAGAGATCGGAGTGCCACAGGCGCCCCGCATCGCCGAGGCCAATCGGTTTGCCTTTTTCGACGATATTCGAAACGATCAGGACTTCTGGATAATCGGGCAGCGCGAACTGGCTCAGCACGTGAATCTGCAGCGGCCCGAAGCGCCGCGAGAAAGCGGTCTGCTGATCGGGCGTGATGCGCTGATCGCGGAACACCAGAACGTGATGATCGAGATGCGCGCGATGGATGCGCGCGAACGCTTCGTTGGAGAGCGGTTGCGCAAGGTCGAGGCCGATGACCTCGGCGCCCAGCGGCGCATCGAGCGTGCGGATGTCGAAGTGTTGCGGCGTGTCGTGCAAGGCGCGCTCGGGCAAAGTGGCGGTGGTCATCGCGCAGGTGGCTTTGGGAATGGTGAGGACGTTGAATCTACGTTCACGCCCGGCGCCTGGCAACGAAGCAAATGCCATACGTTTATCCGCTCTCGTCATATGCGGCATTCAACGGGGGCCGCGCGGGGGCCGTGCGCGACATGGCGACGTTCAATGCGGCATGTCCAAATCGCATCCGCATATAAGCGTAGTCGGAAGAACTATCGGGCAGCCATGCGAACCACGGAATCAGACTCAGGCGGCCCTGGCAAATCGTGTGTATTGTTCCTGGGGATGGTTCGCGGCAGACGCCGTCCCGAGGTCACGGAAATCCGGACTCGCATCGTGGCCTTTGCTGATGGTGTCGAGTCTTTTGAACAGATTGCCCGCGTCGCTTCCATGCCGCGCCGCAGCTTCGCGAAGCGCACCGGCATTGCGCTGATCCAGCATCGCGTTGCGCTCCGGCGCCCCGTATCCCCTGAAGTCCGGTATGTGTAATCCCATCTCGTGCGCTATGCGGCGCGCGAGGATCTCGGTCGGCCCCAGCCTGTTTGGGGACGCGTTGGCCGGATCGCCAGCCCCGGTGATCTGATGGATGATCTCGTGGATCAGCCCCTCTTCCCACAACGGCATATAGGGCGAATTCGTATTGGGCGCCACGCTGAAGCTGACATAAGGTCGTCCCGCGCCGTCTTCCGCTGCCATGTTCAAGGGGGCGAGGGATCTGTTTCCCGTATCGTTGTCTTGCGGTTGGCCTGCCGCCAGACTTTGCGTACCGCCAACGGCGGCACCGGATGCAGGTGGACCCTGCATGTCGCCACCTCCGCCACCGGACGCAGGTTGATCCTGCATGCCGCCGACCATGGGCGAAGATCCCGGATTCAGCGCGTACTCGTTTCTGTACGTGATATCCGCAAGGGGTTTTCCGGCGTCGTTGTGAAGGCCGAAGCTGACGGCATCACGGAAAGTCTGCGAGCGGCTCAGGGCGTCAAGCACGGTTTTAGTGATCGTCTCGGCCGTGTGGGGATCGGCAAGCCGGCCCAGGCTTTTCTGGGCGGCCTGAACGATGCTCCTGCGCGCCTGGTTCAGTTGGCTTGCGGAAAGCGGCTGCTGCGCACCGGCATTGCGGACATACGATGCGTACGCATCGTCCGATCTGTCCGGATGTTCCGCGCTTCGCCCAGCAGAAGGCGCCCCTGTCCCGGCCATTGGATTCGAAGGCGAACCGGCCCCACTGGGTACCGGGTCATTTTGAGGCGGGTAGGAATAGCTGGTGACGGGGGAAAACGCCTGGACTTGCATGGCCACGCTCCTGTCTGGTCGAACCGGAACTTCAGGCTACAGTTCAGGACGGTTAGTCAGGTGATGGCCCGATAAAGTGACGCCGGCACCGAACCGCAAGGTATTCGCCCGCCGCGATCCCTCATCCGAACGTGAACAGCATGCCGTGCCCGCCGCGCGGATACTCCCACTCGATGTTCAGATGCTCGCTGCAAAGAATGCGGCAACTGCCGCATTCTTTGCAGCCGTCCGTGATCGGCGTGACGGAACCGTTGCCCTCGGCCTGGTAGCACGACGCCGGACACACGACCGTCATGGTGGCGGTTGCGGCGTGGTTGCCTGGGTCGCCGCCTGTTCAAGCCGATTCATGCAATCGGCTTGAAATGCCGCTACACAACCAGCCGCTTACGCCGACGAGAGCAATTGCCGCCTGAAAAGGCGCGTCCGTGAAAAAGCGTGCGCCTGAAACGGAACTGGCCCGCCATCGCGACAACTCGCAATGGCGGGCCAGCAGGGGCAAACCGCCGGGGCGCACGGGGGCAGCGCTCCGGCGGGGTACAGCGACCTTTCCGGTCTTAAACCTTACTTCGCTGCTTCGCCTTGCTGCGACGAACCGGCGGCGACGCCACCCACTGCGCTGTTTTGCGCAGCGACGCGGGCTTCAGCGGCCTGAATGTTCGCCGGATATTCGTTCGGGTTCGAACGCGCCGGGTTGTAGCCGGCCTTTTCAATCTGGACCAGTTCTTCACGGACCTGGGCGCGGGTCACCGGCTGGTTCGACTGCGCGAAAACAGCAACAGGAGCAGCAAGGGTAGCGGCAATGACGACTGCTTGAACGAGCGACTTCATGATTGTTACCTCCGGTATTGTCTTGTTCGGCTGCGGATCGATTTGTCTGCAGCAGTGACGACAGTCTAGGAGGGTTGTTGATCAGGGTAAATACCTAATGGGCAAACTCAGTGTTTCCGGAATTTAAACAATAACGGGATGGCATGGCGCCATTCCACTGATTATCGACGCGGGCTGAGACAGCGCGAGCGCCGTCTGGCGCGGGTCAGGAGGCCATAAAGACGGCTTTCACGAACGCCATGGCGTTTTCATCAGACAATTCGTGGGGCGCCAGAATCCGCAGCCAGACTGGGTTCGGGCTTTAACGCTTTAACGGGTAAAGCATCAGCGGTTTTGCAGCTGCAACCGGGCGTTGCGGGTCGAATCGTAGTGAGAATGGCCGTTATAGACAATGTTGATTTGCCGGACGCCGGTGACAAAGGTGTTGTCCGGATTCAGCGTCAGCCCGCCAATCGGATCGATGACAAGCGGTCCCGACGGCTGGATGATCCGCACCGGGCGCTGCAGAACGGTCGCGATCAGTTGCGGTGCGAAATCTCCGCCGACGTTGCGCCAACTGCGGCTCGTCAGAATGTCGTCGACGATGCGGTTCAACGGGTTGCCGGTGGCGAATACCTGGAAATAGGCCGCGTTGTCGAGGATCAGTTGCGCTATCCGTTGTCTCAGCGTGACGGGATTCGCATCGATGCCGTCGATATAGCGAATCTGGTCGAGCACGGCCGCATAAAAACAATTGCCGTCGCCGTCTACCTCTTGCGGCGTCAGGCCATCGCTTTCCAGATGAATATTCAGGCTGCGCTGGTTGAGATCGACAAAACCTTTGTTGGAATATTCGTCGATCAGATCGACGAGGAGCGCGCGCGCGTTGAAGATCCTGTCGAAGGTGTCCTGATTCCCGCCTCGATCGGGATGGTTTTGCAAGAGCAACTTATGGCTCTTTTCTTTAATCAGCTTCCCTAAACGTGGTAATAACGCGCGTTGATTGACGTTGCTTAGGCGACTGGAAATCTCCAAAGCCTCCAGCGCGGAATTGATCTGCTCCAGCGGCGCTTCGCGGGTTGCGGTTTCGAAGGATGACGTTGCGTCCTCGTCGTCGTCTTCGATGTCGCTGTCGTCGCTGTAATAGCCGTCGATGGTCTCCAGTAATTCACTCACCCGGTTTTCGCCGAGATAGGTCTCCAGGCGTTCAAGATCGTAGGGATCTGCATCTTTGCTGAATCCGAACAGGGCACGGCCGGCCACTTGTCCGCCTTGAGGCGCGCCGCCGCCTTTTGCCCACGCCGACACGAACAAGCCGTTCTTGCGGTTGAACGCCCGCTTGAAGGTCAACTGGCCGAGCGCGATACGCCGCAACAAGGCGCGCGCGAGCTTGTCGGCGCCGGGCACGCGCGTGCTGTGCGCTTCGATGAATTGGGTGAGCAGGAGAAATAGCGACCTGGCCTGGCCTTCCTGATCCTTGCCGCTGCTTTCGCCGGATTCGATCGCGGCTAGAATCTCGAACGCGATTTCGGCGTCGTTGCCATCGAAGTGGGAGATGATTTCATCGTAATTGCTGCGGATCTGCTTGTCCGTGTACGCCGATGAGTCGAGATACAGAAATGGCTGACCGCCGAAGCCCTTGCGGTAATAGCCTCGCGTGTCGCCAAGGCCGATTTGCGAATAAGAAGGTCTGATGTTGGGATTGAGCCGGGGGTTGTACACCGTCAACGCCCGGCTTGCGCCTGGATCGGCTCCAAGGCGAGCGGCAATGTCCGCATCCCGATAGCCGTAGTTGAATCTTGCCTGTCTGAGGTAGATGCGCCGCCGGAGCTTCGGCGTGGCTTTCTTGAACCGGTTTCTCCGATAGGACCCGCGCAGTTTTTCAAAAAGGCGTCGCTTTTGCCTTGCAGTGAATATCTTTCCGAGTTGAGCGGGACCTGATGCGTCGGCGCTGGAGGTGCCGTTAATCGGCGTTAGCGCGCCGGGAACACTCGCCGCGCGATCGGACATGAATCCGGCCGCCTTGCGGCCCATCACGTCGGCTTCGCGTTCGAGGGCGTCGTCGTCGTTGACCGGCATGCCGTCGGCCTGCGTCGTCGTGGCCACGCGGCCTTGCGCCTGCTGCACCAGATGCCAGGCTTCGTGCGGGAGATGCGATTGCTGCCCCGGCGCCAGATGAATCTCGCCGCCTTGCGCATACGCATGCGCCATTAATTGCGCTGGTCGGGCCGAGTTGTAAACCACCTTGACGCCGTCAAGACTGAAGCCGGATAGCGATTCGATGCCTGATTTCAGCCGGTCCGGCACGCCGGTTCGATTGATTCCCGCGTTGTATGCGCCTGGGCCATGCGCCTGTGCAGTTTGCGTGTTCGTCGCACGCCGCTGCAAGGGACTGTCGGCATAATGAAAATCACCCATCGCGGCCAGATGATTGCCGCCATCCGGCGCGGGCTCGGGGCGGGCCTGCAATTCATGGCTCTCCGAAACCTTCGGTGCCGTGACCGGTGCAATCGAACTTGTTTTTCTCCTTCCAGCCATTGTTTTTATGCCCCTTGTGTCATTTTCACGCGGTACATTGGCCGACATTATCACGGGATCAGATTTCGATGCGCGGCGCTATCCGATCTATTCGAATTTGTACGGCTATTGCTAATCGATTTGTAATTCGCTGGTCTGCACCCACTGGACGCCCTGGCAGGATAATCGGGCGGCCGCGATCGATGGCACAAAACCAGGGGGAAAGCGAACGTGAGTCTGGCGAGAGAGGAGGAGGATCGGGCCTCGGTGTCGTCCGCAACGGACCCGGATAATTCCGCCGATGACGCGGCCGATATGCCGGCGGGTCTGTCCAGCGCAGAGGCTGCACGCAGGCTTTCCGAATCCGGTCCGAACGAAGTCGCGGCCGAGGAGGCGCATTCCGTTGGCCGCTGGTTGCGTCATTTCCGGTCGCCGGTACCGTGGATGCTCGAAGCGACGATCGCGCTGCAAGTCGTGGCCGGCGAGCGGATCGAGGCCGCGATGGTCGCCGTGCTGCTGTTGATCAACGTTGCGATGGGGGTCGTCCAGGAAGGGCGCGCCAACGCTACGCTTGCGCTGCTTCGTCAGCGTCTCGCTCCAAAGGCGCGCGTACGGCGTGACGGGACGTGGCACGACGTTCCCGCATCCGGGCTCGTGGTGGGCGACGTCGTGCAACTCACACTGGGTGGCATCGTGCCGGCCGACATGCGCCTCACGTCAGGCGCCATTCTGCTCGACCAGTCGATGCTGACGGGCGAATCGGTCGCCGTCGAACAGACCGCGGGGGCGTTGGCGTACGCGAGTGCGCTCGTGCGGCGGGGCGAGGCGGTCGGCGAAGTCATGGCGACCGGGACGCGCACCTACTTCGGACGCACCGCGGAGCTGGTGCGCAGCGCAGACGTCGAAAGCAGCGAGCAGAAGGCGGTATTGGGCGTGGTCAAGGCGCTGACCGCCGTGAACATGGCCATCGTGGTCGCGATGGTCGCGTATGCGCGCGTGATCGGCATGACGGTTGCGGAGATCGTTCCGCTCGTGCTGGCTGCGTTGCTGTCCGCGGTGCCCGTCGCCATGCCGGCGGTCTTCACGCTCGCCGCCACATTGGGCGCGCGGCGTCTTGCTGCGCAGGACGTGCTGCTGGCGAGGCTGCCGGCCTTGCAGGAAGCCGCGATGATCGACGTGCTCTGCGTCGACAAGACCGGCACGTTGACCGAAAACAGCCTCGGCGTTGCCGAGGTCGTGCCGCTCTCGCGGGGCATGGACAACGGCGCATTACTCGCGCATGCTGCGGCCGCCAGTTCGAGCGATGGTCAGGACCCCGTAGATTCCGCGATTCGCGCTGCCGCGCCCGCTGAATCCGTGGGGACGCTGAAGGTGGTCCGCTTCATTCCCTTCGATCCCGCGGCGAAGATGGCGGAGGCCCGCATTGCCGGGCCGCAGGGGCAGCCGATTCGCGTCGTGAAAGGGTCGCCCGTCGTTATTGCCGCGCTCGCATCGATGTCTCGCGAAGGCGAGGCTGCGCTGACGCGCTTGAGCGCAGCCGGCTATCGCGTGCTCGCTGTCGCAGCCGGTCCGTCCGGGGCGATGGCGGTGATCGGCCTCATCGGACTCAGCGATCCGCCGCGCAAAGATTCGGCTGCATTGCTGGGTCAGTTGAAATCGCTCGGCATCGTACCGGTGATGGTCACCGGCGATACGGCGCAAACGGCCGCGACCGTCGCGCATGCAATCGGCCTCGACGGCGCGGTGTGTCCGCAAGGCAAGATCCCCGAAAAAGCCGGGCCGGACGACTACGCTGTCTATGCTGGCGTCTTTCCCGAAGAGAAGTTCGGCCTGGTTCGCGCGTTTCAGCGCGAGGGCCACGCAGTCGGCATGTGCGGCGACGGCGCGAACGATGCCCCGGCGTTGCGTCAGGCGCAGATGGGCATCGCAGTGGCCACCGCGACAGACGTGGCGAAGTCGGCGGCCGGCCTTGTGTTGACCAGGCCCGGCCTGAGCGGAATCGTGGCGTGCATCGAGGAAGGCCGCGCCGCGTTTCGCCGCGTCTTTACTTTCACGCTGAGCACGATGGTCAACAAGGCCGTTACGTTGATCGTGATGGGCGGCGGTCTCGTGATGACGCGCCACGCCGTGCTGACGCCGATGCTCCAGGTCCTGTGGATGCTGACGAGCGATATCGCCATGATGGCGCGAGCCGGCGACCGGGCGAAGCCGACGCCCTATCCGAATGCCTGGCGAATCCGCGAACTCACGCTCGCTGCGCTGCCGCTCGGAGCGGTGAAGCTGATTTATGCCATGACCATTCTTGCGTTGGGCTGGTTCTGGCTGCGCCTCGATACGGAGACGATGCGTACGCTTACCTTCCTCACGCTTGTTTTAGCGGGGCAGGTGACGGGCCTCGTGTTGCGCGAGCGCAATCATGTCTGGCATTCGCGTCCGGCGCCCGTGTTGTTGTGGGCGGCCTCGACGGCCGCATGGGTTGCATCGGCGTTTGCGTGGCAAGGCTGGTTTATGGCGCCTCTGCACGGAAGGATGGTTTTGGCGCTTTATGGCACGAGCATCGTATTTGGTCTCGCGCTGGATGCCGTGAAAGTGGTTGTACTGCGGTATTTGCCGGTGGACCGGCGGGAAAGTTCGCGTGCCGGTGAGTCGCGAACAGAGGCGGTGGTTTCGTCTGCGGGCGTGTAGCGATGCGCCTGGCGCGTTTTTATACACGCACGGTCGGTCAGACCAGGTAACCCGGCGTTAATCGTCTAAAGAAATCAACGGCGGGTGCCGTTATACCGGACTGGGCACCCATTGCAATTTTTTCGGCGACGCCCATGCGCTTTGCCCTCGTGTAGCCGCGTCGCGCTATTTCGGATTGAATCCCTAGACCATGCAGATACAGTCGACTACCTCAGCAGCGGCGCCACTGCCCGGTACGAGTGGCACGACCGCTTCGACATCCGCGAACACGACGACCGCGTCGAACTCCGATGGCAGCAAGACCGCATCGGCGACGAACACCGCGTCCGGGAACGCGTCTTCCAGCACCGCTTCGTCGTCGTCGGGTTCGACGACGTCCTCTGCGTCTTCGAGCGGCAAGACGGCTGGTGGCGGAGGAGGAGGGGGCGGCGGTGGTTCGTCGTCTTCCAGCTCGTCGTCCACCACCGCAGAGATCGACACGCTGAAAGCGCGCATCCAGGCGCTCGAAGCGCAGTTAGCCGCAGCGAGGGCTCAACAGGGTACATCGAGTTCGGCGTCGAATCGCGGCAGCGCCGGGGTTTTGGGGAGTACGAGCAGCGCGAGCAATTCGGGCGCCGCCGCTTCCCAGAGCGGCAGCAATCAGGTCAGTCAGATCGAGGGGGAGATCCAGACGGCACAGGCCGAGCTGATTCAATTGATGCTTGCGAGTGGCCAGACTACCGGCCTGGTATCGACCTCGGCATAAGCGGTGGGCGTTCGCATTGCGGTTCCTCCGTGCCGGACTCGCATGCCGTCCGGCGATCGAATGGGGTTCAGTCGATGATCGCGGGATGCGAACGCCGGATTGCGGATTTCGCAGATCAACGGCCGTACGTACTGTCTTGCGATGCACGCGAGATTGCTGCGCGAAGGCGCTTACCCGAATGACAAGATCGACAGCCTGGCGGGCTGGCACGCCAGTTTGCCATTCACTGAACGTGAGCGTGCGGCGCTCGAACGGGCGGAATGTCTTACGTATGTGAGCGAGACACATGCACCCGATAAATCGTTCGAATAACTAAATAATTATTTAACCGAAGTCGAGATTTCGGACCTGAGCTTTGCGATCGCGCTCATGAGCGCCTTTAACCGGCTCGCGATCGGTACGCGCCAATAATGGGGCTTTGCCCACGCTTTGTCCCATCGACAGTGTCTTTTCCATTTTCTACTCCTTGATTACGCAATATGGCGTTGAAGGTCGAGTCGTTTCGTTTGCCACCCGTGACTGCATCCATGTTCAGCGTCGTACTCGGATTGTCCGGGTTGGGACAGTCCTGGCGCGTGGCTGAACATTTATGGCGAATTGGCGCACATATTGGAGAGGGGCTTCTGGTGGTGGCAACGGTTGTCTGGGCCAGCCTCCTCTTTGGGTATCTCGTCCATGCGATCCACCATCCGGAGCGGGTTCGGGATGAGTTCGAGCACCCTGTCGTTGGCGGAACGCCGGCACTGCTCGGTATAGCCACGGTGCTGATCAGCCAGGCCGTTTCAATCTGGTCGCTACCGTGGGCGTGGGGATTGCTGATTGCAGGCATCGGCTGGCACCTGCTGTTCTCGGTCTGGCATACGGGGACGCTGTGGCTGGGCGGGCGGCAACTGGGAGACACGGCACCCACGCTGTACTTGCCGACCGTTGCGGGGAGTTTTACCAGTTCGGCAGCATTGGGCGCGCTGAGTCAGCCGAGCTGGGCGTGGTTGTTCCTGGGAACCGGTGTGTTTTCGTGGCTGGCGTTGGAGCCGTTGATTGTCCAGCGGCTCTGGGGCGGCGACTCACTGCCGATCGCGCAGCGCTCGCTACTGGGAATCCAGTTTGCCCCGCCCGTCGTTTGCGCATCGGCCATGCTGGTCATCGCGCCGAACTCGCCGCCGGAATGGCTGCTGATGCTGCTCGGATATGGATTATTTCAGACCCTGGTCGGCTTGAGGCTGAGGGCGTGGTTAAAGGAGCAACCATTCGGGTACTCGTGGTGGGCATTCAGCTTCGGCGTCGTCTCTTCAACCGTGGTCTGCCTGAAGCTCGCTGCTCGCGGAACGCCGGCAGCCGTAACGCTCTCATGGCCTGTTTTCATAGGCGCTAATATGTTTATCGCCTACCTTTGTGTGAAAACTGTGTGGCAGTTGGCCGGTGCGACAGGCGGCGGTAGCCGTCGGAGCGCACGTTGAGCATGCGGCGCGTCGTCGTTGACCAGGAGACCGCTTGCACGGCGCAAATTCCTTTTTAAAGCCGCCGGAATATTTCGTTTTAGACGCTCACCGATAAATCCTCAAGTGTTTTTAGTTTAATGCCGATATGCCGTTGAGCGTCGGAGAGCGGTGTTAATTGCACCGTGCTACCGCTGCGGCAAGAACGATAATCGGACACTTGAGGGGACAGAAGTGGGGAAATTCCGGATCAGTACCATCCTGACCGCGGTTCTGACGCTGCTGGTCGTCATTGTCGCCGTCAGCAATCTCGTGGCGCTTGATGGGGTACGCAAGACAGCCGGCTCGGTCGAGGCGATGAGCCGGGCGACCATCGCGGTGACGGATGTGAGCGAGGCGTTTGCCGCCACGCAGCGCGCTCGCGTGTCGATTTCGGCCGCGCAAAGCGCGGACCAGATCAATCAACCCGATGCGGCAAAGAACCTGACGGCGACCGTCGACGCCCGTCTCGCACAGGGGCAAAAGCGGATCGACGCGTTTGCGCAGATTCCGCGCTCCAATCCCGACGACCAGGAACTCGCCGGCCGTCTCATCCAGACGTACAACGCGTTGAACGACACCGTGCGCAACGAGCAGAAGGCGCTCGCGGCCAACGACATGGCCACGTACAACCACATTAGCGCGATCGAAAGCATCGCTGCTTCGCGCGCGTTCAACGACGAGATGGACAAGTTCGTCGCGCGCGCCACCGGACGCGGACGTGCGGCCAAGGAGTCCGCCGACCGGACGACGTCGTTCCTGCAGATCGTGATTGCGGTATTCCTCACGGTCACCGTGCTGGTCGCGGTGGTTGTGCGCGTCGCCCTGTCGCGCGTGGTTCAGAAGCCGCTGAAGGATCTGGGCGAGCATCTGGACCGCGTAGCGCAGGGTGACCTGTCCGCGCGCATCGGTGCGCAAAGCCACAACGAAATCGGCATGCTCGCCTCGGCGGCGAAACGCATGCAGGAGAGCCTCATTGGCGTGATCGGCACCGTGCTTACGTCGACCGCGTCGGTCAGCACGGCTTCGAAGCAGATTGCCGCGGGCAATCTCGACCTGTCGTCGCGCACGGAGCAGCAGGCCGCGTCCCTGCAGGAGACCGCTGCATCCATGGAAGAACTCACGTCGACGGTGCAGCAGAGCGCGTCGAATGCGCAGCACGCGAACGACCTCGCGGCGTCGGCGTCGGAAGCCGCGGGCCGAGGCGGCGCGGTGGTCTCCGAGGTGGTGGACACGATGAAATCCATCAACGAGTCGTCGCGCAAGATCGTCGACATCATCGGCGTGATCGACGGCATCGCGTTCCAGACCAACATTCTTGCGCTCAACGCGGCGGTCGAGGCGGCGCGAGCCGGCGAGCAGGGCCGCGGCTTCGCGGTGGTGGCCTCCGAGGTGCGCAGTCTTGCGCAACGGTCGGCTGCGGCGGCCAAGGAGATTAAAGCGCTGATCGACGACTCGGTCTCCAGAGTCGAGACGGGCACCGAACTGGTGGCGCGCGCCGGTTCGACGATGTCGGAGATCGTCGCGAGCGTGGGGCGTGTGACCGGTATCATGGCCGATATCTCGGCGGCCACCCACGAGCAGACCGAGGGTATCGAACAGGTTAACCGCGCGATCGGCCAGATCGACGAAGCGACGCAGCAGAACGCGGCGCTCGTGGAGCAGGCGTCGGCGGCGGCGCAATCCATGCAGGATCAGGCGAGGCTGCTCGAAAAGACCGTGAGCGTGTTCCATCTGGCCGCCTGATCGACGGCACCGGAGCGCTCATCCAATGAGCGCTCCGGACGAGCATTAAAAACGTCGGCGACTAGATCGGCTCCTCATGCGAAGCAGACGGGCCGACATATTCATAGCGCGCCGTATTCACGTGCGAGATGCGAACCTCGACCGGCGCCTGGTGATAAGAGTATGCAATGCGCCGTACTTCGAGCAACGGCGTGCCAGGCGCCACTTCGAGCAATTCGCTTTCTGCGTCGTTGGCCACGGTGACGCGCAATCGCTCTTCCGTTCCGACCACGTTGATGTGGAACGCGTCCTGGTAGAAGTTGTAAAGCGTGCTGGGCCGCTCGCGCAGTGCCGCGTCATTGAGCCCGGGAAAGCGTTCTTCGGCGACCGTGATGCTGTCGATCATGACGGTCTCGCCGTACAACGCAAGGCAATTCACGAACGAGAAGATCCGCGCGTGCGGTTCGATGCCGAGCATCGCGGCCATTTCCCGCGTGGCCTTCCCCTTCGTGAAAGAAACGAGGCTCACCGTGGGATACGTCTTCTCGCCGTCCTGGCGCACCACGCGGAAGAAACGGAAGAAGTACCGGTCGCGCTGGTGCTGCGCGACGAACGTGCCGAGTCCCTGATGGCGCACGAGGATGTTGTCCGCCACCAGTTCGTCGATCGCCTTGCGCAGCGTCCCGATCGAAACGCCGAAGCGCTCCGATAAGCGCTTTTCGGAAGGTATCGCTTCGCCGCCCTTCCACTCCTTCGCCGACAGGGCGGCGAGGATCCCGTTCTTCACTTCCTTGTATCGCGTGCCCCCGATGATGGGCGTGCCTGCCACGCCTGCCGCATCGGCCGTGCCGTTCTTCAACGTGTTCATTGTGGTGTGCTCCTTTCCGGCGCTTTCCTGACTTTGCCCCGATCTTACTTCATCTGGCTCGTTTAACACATATAGATGATATGGTTGACATGGATGAATGTGGTATCTATTATTCGCAACATGGCCAAGCGCCAGACCCCCCGTGAACGAAACTGGAGACACTCAAATGAGCCAGGCAGCTCAAGCATCACAGCAGGCTGATTCAACGGCGGCCCATGCCGGTCCGGCAGGCAGGACGATCCACATCGTGCTGCACGAGGCCAGGGATACGGTCGGTGTCGCGGTCGTCGAGGGCATCAAGGCGGGCACGCAACTGAACGCGTGGATCATGGATGAGGACGAAATCGTCGTCGTCCCGGCGAAGCAGGACATTCCGATCGGTCACAAGATGGCGCTCAAGGACATGGCCGTGGGCGACACCGTCTACAAGTACGGCGTCGACATCGGCAAAGTGGTGGCCCCGATCAGCGCGGGTGAGCACGCTCACGTTCACAACATCAAGACGAAGCGCTGGTAAGCCTGGCCCGCGCCGGGTCGCGCCGGCGGTGGCGATTGAGCCTGCCTGTTGAACTCCTCCCAATCAGAGAGACACCATGAGCGTGATTGACCAGAACACCATTTTCCGCGGCTATCGCCGCTCGAACGGCCGCGTCGGCGTGCGTAACCACGTCATCATTCTTCCCGTCGACGACCTGTCGAATGCCGCCGCGCAAGCAGTCGAGCACAACATCAAGGGCACCATGGCGCTGCCGCATCCGTACGGCCGCCTTCAGTTCGGCGCGGACCTCGATTTGCATTTCCGCACGTTGATCGGTGCGGGTTGCAACCCGAACGTGGCCGGCGTGATCGTCATCGGCATCGAGGAAGGCTGGACGAAGCGTGTGGTGGACGGCATTGCGAAGTCGGGCAAGCCGGTGATGGGCTTCGGCATCGAGCTGCACGGCGACCACGACACGATACTGCGCGCCTCCAAGGCAGCGAAGGAAATGGTGCAGTGGGCGACCACGCAGGAACGCGAAGCGTGCCCGATCTCCGACCTGTGGGTGTCGACCAAATGCGGCGAGTCGGATACGACGTCGGGCTGCGGCGCGAACCCGACGGTCGGCAATGCGTTCGACAAGCTCTACGGGCTGGGCACGACGCTCGTGTTCGGCGAAACCTCCGAGCTGACGGGCGGCGAACAGCTGGTGGCGGCACGCTGCGCGAACGATCAGGTGCGCGAGCGTTTCCAGTTCATGTTCGACCGCTATCAGGACATGATCAACCGCTGGAAGACCGACGACCTCTCGGAGTCGCAACCGACGAAGGGCAATATCGCGGGCGGCCTGACCACGATCGAGGAGAAGGCGCTCGGCAACATCCAGAAGATCGGCAAGAAGTGCCGCGTGGACGGCGTGCTGGACAAGGCCGAGGAACCGGCGCATTCGGGGTTGTGGTTCATGGACTCGTCTTCCGCCGCAGCGGAGATGGTGACGCTCTGCGCGGCCTCGGGCTTCGCCGTACACCTCTTCCCGACGGGGCAAGGCAACGTGATCGGCAATCCGATCGTGCCGGTGATCAAGATCTGCGCCAATCCGCGCACGGTACGCACGATGAGCGAGCATATCGACGTCGACGTGTCGGGCCTGTTGCAGCGCGAGCAGAATCTCGATCAGGCAGGCGACAAGCTGCTCGAATCGATGCTCGCGACGGCGAACGGCCGCTGGACCTCGGCGGAAACGCTGGGCCATCGCGAGTTCGTGCTCACGCGTCTGTTCGAAAGCGCCTGATCGCGCAGGTCACACCCCGGAAGCCCGCTCGTGCAGCGGGCTTTGCGAACGCAGTTTCGCTACCGCTTCGCGCACCGCGATGCAAAAGGCCATGCAGGCGCGGTCGTGAGACCCGGGCCCAGGAAGTCCGCGCCGCGGAGCACGAAGCTGTTTCATCAGGCTGCAGCAGCGAGTGGAGGAGACACCATCTTGCGCGTGCTCAGACATCTTTATGCCCAGGTCCTGATCGGACTGGCGGCCGGTATTTTCGTCGGCTATTTCTGGCCGCACATCGGCGTGGAAATGAAGCCGTTGGGCGACACGTTCATTCGCCTGATCAAAATGCTCATAACGCTGGTGATTTTCTGCACCGTGTCGCTGGGTATCGCACGGATGGAAAGTCTCAAGCATGTCGGGCGAGTGGGCGTCAAGACGCTCGTGTATTTCGAAGCGGTGACGACGCTTGCGCTCGTGATCGGTCTCGTTGTGGCGAACGTGCTGCGTCCGGGCGACGGGCTCAATATCGATCCGGCTACGCTCGATACGCAGGCCGTCAGCCACTACGTGAGCGAAGCGCATGCAGCGGCGTCGCAAAGCTTTCTCGACGAGATCGTGCCGAACTCGGTAGTCGGCGCGTTCGCGCGCGGCAACCTGTTGCAGGTGCTGCTGTTCTCGGTGCTGTTCGGCGTGGCATTGTCGATCATGTCGCGCCGCAGCCGCTTCCTGTCGCGCGTCATCGAGCAGAGCGGCGAGGCGCTCATGCGTATCGTCGAGATGATCATGCACCTCGCGCCGCTCGGTGCGTTCGGCGCGATGGCGTTTACGGTGGGCAAGTACGGCATCGGCACGCTGCAGCAACTCGGCCTGCTGATCGTGTGTTTCTATCTGACGAGCATCCTGTTCATCGTATTGGTGCTCGGCACGATCAGCCGCTGGGCCGGCGTCGGCTTGTGGCCGCTGCTCCGATATCTGCGCGAGGAGCTGCTCATCGTGCTCGGCACGTCGACCACGGAATCGGTGCTGCCGCGCCTGATGGACAAGCTCGAACGCCTCGGCTGCCCGAAGCCCGTCGTCGGCCTCGTGCTGCCGACCGGCTATTCGTTCAATCTCGACGGCGCGGCCATCTATCTCACGATGACTTCGCTCTTCATCGCGCAGGCCACCAATACGCATCTGTCGTTGCTGCAACAACTCGGCCTGCTTGCGATTCTCCTGCTCACGTCGAAGGGCGGCGCGGGCGTGGCGGGCGCGGCGCTGGTCGCGCTCACGGCCACGCTCTCCACGCACAACATCATTCCCGTTGCGGGCATCACGCTGATCATCGGCATCGATCGCGTGCTCAACGAGATTCGTGCGATCGTCAACATGATCGGCAATGCGGTGGCGACGATCGTGGTCGCGCGCTGGGAAGGTGCGTTCGACGCCGAGGCGGCGCGCAAGGTGCTGGCCGCGCCGCGCGGCAGCCATGGCGTCGGCGAGGCGGAGTCCGAACCGGTCGATGGCGCCGATGCAAGAACGCCGCACGCTTACGCACAGGAACGCCCGAATTGAAAACCGCCCGCAAGAAAATCGTCATCAGCGAGTTCATGGATGTGTCGGCGGTGGAGGCTCTGCGGCGTCATTTCGACGTGCACGCGCATGCGTCGCTCGTCGATGAACCCGACCGCCTGCGCGATCTGTTGACGGACGCCGACGCGCTGATCGTGCGCAACCGCACGCAGGTCACCGCCGCGCTGCTGGACGGTGCGCCGTGTTTGTCGGTGGTCGGGCGGCTCGGCGTCGGACTGGACAATATCGCGCTCGGCGCATGCAGGGATCGCGGCGTGCAGGTGTTTCCGGCGACGGGCGCCAATGCGGCGGCCGTCGCCGAGTATGTGATCGCCGCGTCGCTGATGCTGCTGCGTGGCGCGTATTTGTCGAGCGCGGCCGTCGCGCAGGGACAGTGGCCGCGCACCGCGCTCTCGAACGGGCGCGAGGCGGCGGGCGGCACGATGGCCGTGATCGGCTTTGGCGGCATCGGGCGGCTCGTCGCGCAGCTTGCACGGGGCATCGGCATGCAGGTCGTTGGCTACGACCCGCAAATTCCCGAGGATGCGGCCTGCTGGCAGGAGACGGGCGCACGAGGCATGTCGTTCGACGACGCGCTGCGCGCCGCCGACGTCCTGACCGTTCACGTGCCGCTCGTCGAGAGCACGCACCATCTGCTCGGTCCGGCGCAACTTGATCTGCTCAAATCGCACGCAGTCCTGATCAACACGTCGCGAGGCGGCGTGATCGACGAAAGCGCGCTGGCCGACGCGCTGACGCAGGGCCGCCTTGGCGGCGCGGCGCTCGATGTGTTCGCCGACGAGCCGCTCAAGGCCGGTTCGCCGCTCGCGGGCGTGCCGAATCTGATTCTCACGCCGCATATTGCCGGCTTGACGGTGCAATCGAACGAACGCGTCAGCACGCTGGTCGCGTCGCGCGTGATGGATGCGCTGCTCGCGGGCGAGCATGACTCAACGACAACGAGGCAACTTTGATATGACGCGGATTTCGTCCGGTGATCTTTACGACCTTGCCACGCGCACGATGCTGGCCGCGGGCGCCACGCCGCACACGGCGGCGGCGACCGCGCGCGCGCTCGTCTACGCCGACGAACGCGGCTTGTCTTCGCACGGTGTCGCGCGCTTGCCGATGTATATCGCGCAGTTGCGCAACGGCCGTGTCGATGCGAAGGCAAGCCCGGCGATCGTCGAGTCGCGCAACGCGGCCGTCCTGATCGATGCGGGAGACGGCATGGCGTATCCCGCCTGCGAACTCGCCATCGAGACGCTCGTGAAGCGCGCCCGGGAACACGGCAGTGCGGTCGCGAGCGTGAGGCGCAGCCATCACCTCGGCGCGGGCGCCTGGCATCTGGAGCCGGTCGGCGCGGCCGGCATGGTGGGGCTCGCGTTCAGCAACACGCCCGCTGCGATGCCTGCGTGGGGTGGCCGGCATCCCGTCTTCGGCACCAATCCCGTAGCGGCCGTGTTTCCGCGCCGTGACGGCAAGCCGTTGATGATCGACCTGTCGTTGTCCAACATTGCGCGCGGCAAGATCATGGTGGCGGCGCGCGAAGGCAAGCCGATTCCCGAGGGGTGGGCGACATCGCGTGACGGCAGGCCGACGACCGATGCGAAGGCCGCGCTGGAAGGCATGATGCTGCCATTTGGCGGGGCGAAAGGGGCGATGCTCGCGCTGATGGTTGAATTGCTGGCGGCGGCGCTGGCCGGGGCGAACTTCGGCTACGAGGCGGGCTCGTTCCTGACCGAAGAGGGCGAAAAGTCGCGAGTGGGCCACCTGTTCTGGGCGATCGATCCGGGTGCGTTGGCCGGTAATGCCGTCTATCTGTCGCGTGTCGAGGCGTTGATCGAAGCGATGCTGCAGGACGCCGATGTGCGGCTGCCTGGGCAACGGCGGCTCGATCTCGCGGATGCCGCTGCGCATGACGGCATCGACATTCCCGATGCCCTGCTCAATCAGTTGCGAGCGCTGGCGGGATGAGCGCGGCCGGCGAACGCCGGGGCGCTACGTTGCGGTGAAGTAGCTTTTGATGGCGTCCGTGAACGCAGTGCGGCTGTGCTTGACGCGTTCGAGCAGGCCCACGTGGCGCCGTACGTCGACGCCATCCAGCGACATGACGCTGATTGCGCGATCGTTATCGAAATCGACGTTCGCGAGTTTGGGAACAATCGAAATGCCGAAGCCCTGACGCACCAGCGCGACGATCGCCTCGACGGAATTCAGTTCCATGGCCTCGTTGACTTCGACCTTGCATTGATCGAGCACGTTCTGCACGAGATGACCGGTCCACGTGCTGCGGTCGAAGCGCATGAATGGCGCATCGCGGAGGATTTCATCCTGCTCCGGCGGCAAATCGAAGTGCGGGGCGGTCGGCATGATCAGAATCATCGGTTCCGAATACAGCGGCGTCCAAAGAAGCGTGGACGCCAGGGGATGCGGTGATTGCGTGACGACTGCCGCATCGAGTTCGCCGATTTCGACCTGGCGCGCGAAATCGCTGGACATGCCTGCGAGCAGATGCACATCGAGGCGAGGATGGTGGCGACGTATTGACCATAAGGCATCCGCGAACGAACCCATCAGCGCGGAAACGAGTGCGCCGATTACGACCGTTCCGGACATTTCACCGCCGCCGGCGGAGGACTCAAGGAGTTCGTAACGGCGAACGATTTCCTCGATCTCCGGAATGAGCGCGCGGCCCACGGGATTGAGCACCGCGGCTCTGGCATTGCGGTCAAAAAGCTGAACGTTGAGATCGCTTTCGAGCGAGCGGATTTGAAGGCCGATGGCAGCAGCCGTGAGGCCGACCTTGTTTCCGGCCGCGGCAAAGGTGCCGCATCGAGCGACGGAGAGAAAGATTTTAAGGGTGCGAATGGATGGCATTGCTCGCGTTTGCGGAGAAGGCATGCTCGATTCGATGCCCGAAATGATACGCAACCTAAAGTATTTCCTGGTGTCAGGAAAACCATTACTGCGTTTATCTTTATCGTGCCGCGCGCGAAAATGGACGCAGCGGTGCGGCCGAAAGCGCGGCCGAAATTCAGGGACGGTGCGATAAGCGCATCGCCCGCACCCCTCCACAACGCTGAAAATCGCACCGAGGCCCTTCATCAATGACAGCCTGGTTGAATGCGCAAATCGCTGCCGGTGCCATCGGAATCGGTGCCAGTGCGATCGCAGTCGCGGGAGGTGTCGTGGCGATTGCGTATCTGGTGTATGGGCTGACGGGTTTTGGTTCGTCCATCGTTGCCATCCCGTTGCTGACACAACTGGTCCCTTTGCGCACGGCAACGCCGGTGATGCTGGTGCTGGACCTCGTCGCCGGGATGCTCGTGGGCATGCGCAACCTTCAGTCGGTCCAGACACGGGAACTGACGAGGCTCGGGCCGTGGCTGTGCATCGGCCTTCTGCTGGGCGTCAGCGTGCTGGTTTCCGTGCCGGAAAAACCGCTCGAACTCATTCTTGGCGTGTGCCTGTTGACCTACTCGCTCTGGCGGGTCCGTTCCAGCGGCGAATTTCGCGAGATCGGCGGGCGCTGGGCGCTTCCATTGGGATTCTTCGGCGGATGCCTGACGGCCGTGTTCGGCACCGGCGGCCCTGTTTATACGATTTATCTGGCCGGTCGTTTGCGCGATCCCGACCAGCGGCGCGCGACGATCAGCACGCTCATTACCGCGACAGCGGTCGCCCGGCTCATTCTCTTCGCGGCTTCCGGACTTTATAAAAACCCTGCTGTCCTGCCGCTCGCCAGCTTCATGTTGCCTTGTGGCGCCGTGGGACTGTTCGCGGGGGCGCGGCTACGCAGCGTCATTTCGGCGCCGCGTGTCCTGACGCTGCTCTGGATCGTTCTTATCGTCGCGGCGGTCAATTTGATCATTCGTTCAGTGCCTGTCTTGTTCGGTTAGGCTGTTTCGTCGCCAAAGCCTGGTAGCGGCGCTGACCGATTCGCATCCGGTTCGATTTAAACAAGGAGTAGACGATGATTCACGCGGTATTGCAGACCCACGTTCACAACATCAAGACGAAGCGCTGGTGACTATCTGATCCAGGCGCTCGATCATACAGCGCGATTAAACGCATGAGACGGCATGGAACCATGCGCCCGGCAGAGGCGATCTCCATGTCGTAGCTACAACTGGTCAGCATGCCGGGTCAGCGCGGCCCGGCATCTTTCTCACCGTAGTCGCGTGCACGCGATGCGGGGTGAGAACAAGGAGACACCATGTTGCGTCGTTTTTGCAAGCACATCTATGTTCAGGTCCTGATTGCCATCCTGATCGGGATCGCCGTCGGCCACTTTTTCCCGGCGTTCGCCCAATCCCTGAAGCCGCTTTCCGACGCATTCATCCGGCTGATCAAGATGATTACGCCGCCGCTGATCTTCACCACGATCGTATGCGGCGCCTCGCAGATCGGCGAGATGCGCACGTTGGGCCGGATCGCGGGCAAGACCCTCATCTATTTCGAGGTGGTGACCACGCTGGCCTTGCTCATCGGAATGTTGATGGTGAACCTGATCGGGCCGGGTGTCGGCATGAATATCCAGCCAGGTACGGCCGATGTTCATGTGCTCGCGCAATATCAGACGGACATCCATCACGGTGGCGGCCTCACGGCATTTCTTCTCAACATCATTCCTTCGAGCTTCCTGAGTCCCTTTGCCTCGGGCGACATGCTGCAGATCGTTGTGGTTGCCTGCCTGTTCGCGGTTGGATTGTCCTATGTCGGCGAGAAGGGGCAGCCGGTCCTGACGTTCTTCGAGTCGGTGTCGGAAGTGCTCTTCAAGATTGTCGGTTTCATCATGAAGCTCGCGCCGCTCGGCGCATTGGGGGCGATGGGCTTTGCAGTCGGGAAATATGGACTGTCCGCGTTGAATTCGCTCGGCATGCTGCTTGTGACGATCTACGTGGCGACGATCTTTTTTCTCGTTGTCGTGCTGGGAACCATCTGCCGGATGAGCGGTTTCAGCCTGCTTCGATTGCTCAATCATTTGAAGGGAGAAATTCTTCTCGTTCTTGCCACGACGTCGTCTGAATCCGTGTTCCCGCAGTTGATCCGCAAGCTCGAAGGCATGGGGTGCCCGAAGCAGGTCGTGGGTATCGTGATGCCGATGGGCTACTCCTTCAATCTCGACGGAACCTGCGTCGCCCAGGTCATCTGCGCGATGTTCATCGCCCAGGCCTACAACGTGCCGCTGTCGTGGGGAGACCAGATCGCGCTGATGGTGCTTTCGATGATCAGCTCGAAAGGCGCCGCCGGCGTATCGGGCGCCGGATTCGTCACGCTGCTCGCCACGCTGACGGCGTTCAAACATATTCCCATTGAAGGCGCAGCGCTCATTCTCGGCGTGGACCGGTTCATTTCCGAAGTGCGGGCCGTCACGAACATGATAGGGAACGCCGTTGCGACGCTCGTTGTCTCCGGGCTCGAAAAGGAGCGCGACAACGTTCGGATGTCCACGGTACTGAAGCTCGGGAGGGTGCGAAGCGAGGCATAGAAAACCTTTGCCTGAACGCCAGAATTATTCGGTTTTTCCTTTTGAAGAATTGCTGAACAATCGATGTGGAAACCCGTTCAATCGTACTGTGTCAGCAGCTATTCGAGAGGCATTGTGGATACCGAAAAACTTCGAGTAAGAGTCTGGAGAAGCGCTACCGGGGGGCTCGCGACCTATGACGTACCGCGTTACGAAAGTCAGACGGTGCTGGACGTCGTGACTTTCATTCAGCGGCAACTACAGCCCGACCTTGCGTACCGGTTCGCATGCCGCGTGGGCATGTGCGGATCCTGTGCAATGAACGTCAACGGCAAGGCGCGCTGGACGTGCCGCACGCACGTATCGAAAGTCGCGGCGAATAACGAGCTGGAGATCGCGCCGCTGTCGAACCTCCCGGTCATCAAGGATCTCGTGACCGACATGAGCCTGTTCTTCGACAAGTGGAGCCAGGCAAAGGGGAAGTTCTCGGGAAACCGGACGCGTCACGAAGATTTCGCCAGAGTGAGTCCCGAGAGCGCGCAACGAAAGGCGGTGGACGCGGGGATCGAGTGTATCGGTTGCGGCGTGTGTTATTCGTCATGCGACGTGGTGACCTGGCGTCCCGACTACCTGGGGCCCGCCGCGCTGAACCGCGCATGGACGCTCGTGAACGACGAACGCGACACGCAAACGCTCGAACGCCTGCGAGCGGTCGCTGGCGATGCAGGTTGTCACTCGTGCCACACACAGGGAACGTGTGCGGAACGTTGCCCCAAGCATCTTTCGCCCACGGCGGGCATTGCCGGCCTCAAGCGGATGACGATGAAGGCCGCACGCGAAGGAGACCTGTAATGCAAGCCATGTCTCTTCGCACTCAGGCTCGTCTTTGGTACTGGCAGCGCATGAGCGCGACCGTGCTCGCACTTTGCGTGTTCGTTCATCTGGGCGTCATTATCTACGCGGTCCATAGCGGCTTGAGCGCATCGGCCATCCTCGGCCGCACTCGCGGCAATCTGCTGTTTGGCGCCTTTTATTCCGTATTCGTGATTGCGTGCGCGATACATGTGCCGGTCGGGTTGCTCAGAATCGCAGAGGAGTGGTTGCACTGGCGCGGAAAGTCCGCGCATGCCGTCTGCCTGGCCTTTTCCGCCGCCCTCGCGCTGATGGGTCTGCGGGCCGTTTATGGAGTCGTATCGTGATGCGAAAGAACGACTATCGCGCCCGCACGCATCCTGCCTGGTGGGCCTTTCTCGTGCATCGTCTTTCCGGTCTCGCGCTGGCCTTGTTTCTGCCGGTTCACTTCTGGGCACTCGGGCATGCCATTAGCGGCGAGGCCTCTCTCGACGGTTTTCTTCGTTTGACCGACCAGCCGCTTTTCAGGTTTGGCGAATGGGGACTCGTGGTTCTGCTCTCGCTTCACATGATGGGGGGCATTCGCCTCTTGCTGATCGAATTTCTTCCGTGGACAGGCTTGAGAAAAAACTGGCTCGCCTTCGGCTTGGGGGCAAGCACCTGTACCGGCCTCGCGCTCCTGCTTGCGCTCGTCCATTAGCGCCGTACGCAGTGCATCCACGCGGCGCCATAAACCCACAACCGGTTTGACCAATCAGAAAGAGACGGCTATGAAACTTGACCTTGACGTCGTCGAGGAAGCCTCGAAAGAGCTATATATTCGCGCGCTCAAGTTGCTTCCGCCCGACGTGAAAGACGGCATTGAAAGACTTTCCGCTACCGAAACGTCGCCGGTCGCGCAGCGGGTTCTCGAAACCATGCGGACCAATATCCGCGTGGCCGAGGATACGGCGAACCTGCTCTGCCAGGATACGGGCATCCCCATTTACAACGTTGCGCTTGGCCGGAATGTCGAGTTCGACGGATTCGCGTTGAAGGCAGCCATTCGCAAAGGGTGCGAGCGCGCCACGAGGGAGCACCCGCTGCGTTCGTCTGTCGTGCATCCGCTCACGCGCAAGAACAATCACACGTCGTGCGGTATCGAGGTTCCGGTCATTCATGTCGACTTCACGGACGAGAACGAGACCGCAACCATCGAGATGGTGCCGAAAGGAAGCGGCTCCGAGAACAATTCATTTCTGAAGATGGCCGTGCCGGCCGAGGGTATCGACGCGATCAGGATGTTTGTCGTCGACTGCGTCATCTCCGCCGGCGGCAAGACGTGTCCGCCGACTATCGTGGGCGTCGGCCTCGGCGGCACGTCCGATCTATCCATTGCGCTAGCCAAGCGCGCCGCCACGCGCGCGCTTGGCACGATCTGCGCGGACCCCGCGGGCGCCGGCCTCGAACGCGAACTGACCGAGGCAGTGAACCGCCTCGGAGTCGGCCCGCAAGGTCTGGGGGGAGATAGCACGGCGTTTGCGGTGCATATCGAACTGGCGTCGACGCACATCACGATGAATCCCATTGCGGTCAACATGCAATGTCACTCCGCGCGGCGTGCGAAGGCCCGGCTTACCACAGACGGTCTCACTTACGGATTCTGAAATGGCTCACTACGACCTTCATACGCCTGTCGACGAGTCGCAGATCCGCAAGTTGCGGGTGAACGATACGGTGACATTGCATCAAACGCTTTTCGGTATCCGGGACGCGACGCAGATTCATTTGTTCGACAAGGGGCGCACGACGGAATTCGACCTTCGGGGACACGCGGTCATTCACACTGCGCCTAACGTGCGCAAGGTTGCGCCGAGCGACGAATTCCCGGCGGGATATCAACCGGTCTGCATTGGCACCACCACGTCGGACCGCATGGAGCGCTTCACGCGGCCACTGATGGAACAGTATGGCGTGCGCATGATCGTTGGAAAAGGCGGCCTGCGCGAAGCGTCGAAGTCGGCGTTCCAGGATCTGGGCGGCGTTTATCTCGCGATCATCGGCGGCACGGCGGCGCTCGAAACGACCTGGATCGAGAAGATCGAAGCCGTCGATCTGGACGATCTCAATCCCGAGTCGCTCTGGAAATTCAGGATCAGTGGATTCGGTCCGCTGCTCGTGGCCATGGACAGTCACGGTGGCAGCCTGTACGACGAAGTCAAAAGTGACACCGCCTCGCGGCGAGCCGAAGTACTCGAAAGTATGGGAGTGCAAACAAAATGAATATCGAGCGCGTCAAGACGGATATCCTGATTCTCGGTTCGGGTGGCGCCGGTCTGTTTGCCGCGCTTCACGCGCACAAGCAGGCACCGGATCTTTCGATCACCGTTGCAGTGAAAGGGCTGCTAGGGAAATGCGGCTGCACGCGCATGGTACAAGGCGGTTATAACGTCGCGCTGGCGCCGGGCGATTCGGTCGAACGTCACTTCATGGACACGATTGAAGGGAGCAAATGGTTGTCCAACCAGGACCTTGCCTGGGCACTCGTGAGTACGGCGGTCGAGCGCGTGCGCGAGCTTGAAAACGAGCTTGGCTGTTTTTTTGACCGTAATCCGGACGGGTCGATTCATCAGAAAGCGTTTGCCGGCCAGACGTTCGACAGGACAGTCCACAAAGGCGACCTGACCGGAATCGAAATCATCAACCGGTTAGCCGAGCAGGTGTGGAGCCGCGGCATTCATCGCCTGGAAGAGCATAGAGCGATCGAGCTGATCAAGACCGGCGATGGAAAGCATATCGCGGGCGTGTTGATGATCGACATGCGGACCGGCAAGTTTGTATTCGTGCAGGCGAGGGCCGTACTGCTCGCGACGGGCGGCGGTCCGACGATGTACAGGTTCCATACGCCGTCGGGGGATAAAAGCTGTGACGGACTCGCGATGGCGCTGCGCGCGGGCCTCACGCTCCGCGATATGGAAATGGTGCAGTTTCATCCTACGGGCCTGCTTGCCGGCAGTCACACGCGCATGACCGGAACCGTGCTCGAAGAAGGATTGCGCGGTGCGGGCGGGCAGCTGTTGAACGGCTCGAAAGAGCGGTTCATGGATAAATACGACAAGCGCGGCGAGCGTGCAACGCGCGACATCGTTTCGCGCGGCATCTATTCTGAAATGCGCGCGGGGCGAACCTCGCCCAATGGCGGCGTGTACATCCAGATGGGCCACCTCGGTCCCGACAAGGTCCGAAAGCAGTTCAAGGGCATGGTGGAGCGTTGCGCGGACTGCGGATTTGATCTCGCGGGCGGGCTCGTCGAAGTCGTGCCGACCGCGCACTACATGATGGGCGGAGTCACGTTCCGCACCGACTGCGGTACCGAACTGAATGGCCTTTTCGCCGCAGGAGAAGACACGGGCGGCGTGCACGGGGCGAATCGTCTGGGCGGCAACGGCGTGGCGAATTCCACGGTATTCGGTGGAATTGCGGGCGACAACATGGCGAAGTGGGTAAAAGCGGAAGGCCGGTTTTGGGAGCCCGATTCGTCTGCCATCGATGGCGCAATCAAGGATGCCGAAGCGCCCTTTACCAAAAACGGAAAAGGCCTTGAAGACATTCGGGAGTCGCTCTACGAATGCATGTGGACGCATGTCGGCATCATTCGCGACCGCGATGGACTCTTGCGGGCGCGGAAGATCCTGGGCGAACTCTATGGACGCTTGATGTTGACCGGTGTCGTGGACGGCGCGCGCGCATTCAACGCACAGTGGCACGACTGGCTCAACTTGAAGAACCTGATTTCAGTTAGCCAGATCATCACGGAGGCGGCAATTTCCCGTGAGAATTCGCGCGGTGCCCATTTCCGCGAGGATTTTCCCGAGGCCGGCGATCTGGAGCGATCGGCTTATACGACGATTCGCAAAAGTGAAGGAGAGGTCGAGATCAAACAGGAGCCGGTGACATTTACCCGGGTACGGCCGGGAGAGACGATTCTTTGCGAGCAGATCGCGGAATGAGGGATGCCGCAATACAAGCGGATTTCCGGAAACTGCTTTGCTGTCCAGCTTGAATCGAGCCTGTGCCGATCCACATTATTTCAAACGGAGACAACGCAATGCCCTCCCATCTTATTCGCACGCTCAGGCGCGGACTCGTGCTCGTCGCTGCGCTTTCCGCTGTCTTTCAGGCGCAGTCGATCGCTCATGCGGACGACGCCTGGCCCGCTCAGCCGATCCGGATCATTGTTCCCTTTTCGGCGGGCGGTTCCACTGATGTGCTGGCACGCACGATCGGCCAGGGATTGGGGACGCTATGGAAGCAGTCCGTGGTGATCGACAATCGTCCCGGTGCGGGCGGCATGATCGGCGCTCAGGTCGAGGCGAAGGCCGCGCCGGACGGTTACACGTTGATGCTGGCTTCGGGGAGCATGTTCACCGTCAACCAGTACATTTACAAAAAACTCCCATACACGGGCAAGGACTTCAGCTATATCACGACGGTTGCGAGTAATCCGATGGTCGTCGCGGTTGCGCCCACTTTGCCCATTTCGAATGTGAAGGAGCTGATTGCGTACGGGAAAACGCAGCATCCGAAACTGAACTTTGGTTCCGCCGGCATCGGAAGTCAGGTTCACATGGCCGACGAAGCCTTCGCGGGAGCTGCGGGCATTCCCATGGTTCACGTGCCCTATAAGGGCGAGGTGCTTGCGCTGAACGATCTGATGGCGGATCGCGTACAGGTCGTGTTGCCCAACATCGCCGCAGCACTGCCTTTCATGAAGGGTAAAACGATCAAGGTGCTCGCCGTGACCGGCGACCATCGCTCAAGCGCGTGGCCCGATATTCCGACCGTGGAGGAAGCCGGGCTGCCCGGCTTTAATGTGACGGGCTGGTTCGCACTCGTGGCGCCGGCCGGCACGCCTGCGAATGTCATCAAGAAAATTCAGCAAGACACCGTGAAGGTTCTCGCCCAGCCCGATACTCGCCAACGCCTGGCCGTACTGGGCATGGACGTGGTGGGCGACACGCCGCAGCAACTTGAGAGCAGGATTGCCACGGAGTCGGTGAAATGGCAAAAGGTCGTCAGCACGAGCCATATCAGCGCGAATTGAAATACAGCGCTGGTGCGACGACGCCGACGGTTGGACCGATATGAAAGAAATGCTGGCCTGATCTGATCGCTTTTTTAAAGCCCGCCCGGTGCACTATCCTGGCGGGCTTTTTCAATTCATCGACTGATCTTCAACGGCGTATCACTCGCGCGGCGGCCTTACCGAAGTTAGCACGCGATCGAACGCTGATTGACAGCGGCCTTCAGATTGCTGATGTCGTCATGCAATTCGAGGATCCACCGTGCTGCAGCGGCGATCTGGCGTTGAATTCGTTGGAAGGTATCGGAGGAAGTGCGAACGGGTGAGGAGGGGGTATTCACGAGCAACCGGGTTATCAGTTAGGTAATAACCCGCATTGTACTCGCGTTGCGGTGATCAGGTGATCGAACGGTACCGAATAGGGCCTGCGTGCAACAGAGGGGTGGGCGGCTATGCGCCAGGCGCATAGCCGCGCATGAGTATGGCTACATGCGCGTCGTTTCAAGGGTTTCGCGTGTTACTGCCTGAGCAAATTGAGGCGGGGTGACACTGCTATCCCGCGCCCGTTCAATCACCGCTTGCCCGAGGCATTTCGGCGCATGATCCGCCCGGATGCACGCGTTTGGTCTTGTTCGCGCGACGGCGGTTTCGTTGTGCAGATAGTGTGACGAATACGACAAGTAATAGCGATGCGATAAGAAATCCGCAACTGATGGGATGATCGATAAAAATGGACATATTCCCGTGCGAAATGAGCAGTGCGCGGCGAAAATTCTCCTCGATCATCGGTCCGAGGACGAACCCAAGCAGAATGGGCGCAACCGGGAAGCCAAGGTAGTTGAAGACGGTGCCGAGCAGGCCGAACGCCAGAACTTGCCACACCTCGAAAAGGCTGTTCTGGGTACTGAATACGCCGACCGCAATAAAGAACATCGCAGACGGAAAGAGATAGCGGTAGGGCAGCCTTAGCAATTTGATCCACACGCCTATCATCGGCACATTCAGCAGAACGAGCAGAATATTGCCGATCCAGAAACTCGCAATGAGTCCCCAGAAGATATCCGGGTGTTCGGAGATCAACTGTGGCCCAGGTGTGATGCCCTGAATAATGAGCGCACCCAGAATCAACGCCATGACGGGATCGCCGGGTATGCCGAGGCTCATCGTCGGGATGAAGTCGACCTGCGTTTTCGAGTGCGACGCCGCTTCGGGCGCCGCGACGCCGGCAATCACTCCGGTTCCGAACGCCTGCGGATTTTTGGAGAGCTTGCGCTCAAGCGCATAGGCCACGAAGGTCGTGATCGTCGGGCCGGTTCCCGGCATCGCGCCGAACAGCGCGCCCACGGCCGTGCCTCGTGTCATTGGCCAGAAGGTGGCTTTGAGTTCCTCGCGCGTCGGGCGCATATCCTTGAAGCGCACATCGAGCGACTTGCTCGACACCTGCATTCTGTTGACGTTGCAGAGGAAATCGGCCACGCCGAATAGCCCCATGGCGATAGCGACCAGTTCAAGCCCGTCGTTCATGTCGGTCAGGCCGAACGTGAAGCGGAACGAGCCCGTATTGACGTCGGTGCCGGCCATGCCGCAAAGCAGGCCGAAAAGCGTCATGGCGATGCCTTTCAGCGCCGAGCCTCTCGACATCGTCGAGCCCGCGAGAAGACCCAGCAACATGACCGAGAAGATTTCCGGCGGGCCGAATTTGAATGCCATTGCCGTGAGCAACGGAGAAGCGAAAATCATCAGGATGATGCCGAACGACGCCGCGAAGAATGAACTCAACATCGTGATGCCGAGCGCCGCGCCGCCTCTGCCTGCCTTCGCCATGGGATACCCGTCGAGGCAGGTAATCGCATGAGGGGGGTGAGAGGGAAGATTGAGCAGAATGGCGCCGATGGCGCCGCCGTATTGCGATCCGTAGAAAATACCGGCGAGCATCAGTATCGCCGGGACAGGGTGCATGACATAGGTCAGCGGCAACAGGATGGAGATCGCCGAAAGCGCGCCCATGCCCGGCAGCACGCCCACCATGTTGCCCACCAGAACGCCGAAAAACGACCACATCAGGTTGGTGCCTTGAAGCGCAACCGAGAAGCCGTAAAAGAGGTCGTGCAAGGATTGTTGGATCATGTTGCTCTCTATCCCCAGGCGAACGGCGCCAACTGAAGTTTTAGCGCCCATGAGAAGACCGCGAGGGCGATCGCGCACATGACGATCGACAACGCTGCTGCGCGAAACAGGGTATTGGTTCGGTCTCCGAGCGCGGAAATGAACACGATCGCGAACGTAGCGGGAATCAGGCCGCCATACTTGCCGATCAGGATGAAGGCCAGCGTGCCCGCGATAATGCACACGGCGCCGCGCAGGTCGGGCAGTCGCGAATGCGAGTCCGTCGTGCTGGGAGCGGGTTTGGGCAGGTCTCTCGCCGACATGGCAATCAAAATGCCGATAAAAGTCAGAAGCGTACCCACCGCGACGGGGAAGAAGCCCGCACCCATGCTCGTCAGCGTTCCAACGTCATAGGTCGTTCCAGCGTACGCGGCGCTCACGCCGGTCACGACCATCAGTGCGCCGGCGTAGTAATCCTTGCTGAAAGAAAATCTGCGGTTCAATGCACACCTCCGCCGCCCGAGCAATCGATATCCGCAGTGCAGCCCGGCTTATGAAGTCTGGAGAACGAGGGCCGGCAGCGTTGCCCGGCCCGTGTGGGGTCGAGAAAAAACAGTAGTCCGAATCGAATTCCGATGTGTGGCCGGCGCGGGCATGGGGCCCGCAGAAAGCGTTGTCCGCCGGATACACTCATACAACTCATATGTATGAGTGGCAATGTAGTGTGTTAGCCTTCAAAACGCCATCAGGGAAAACATGGGTGTCAGCTCATTGTCGAGCGCGAGAAGGCATGAGAAGCAGAGGTCCTTTCGTTGACTTCAAGAATTACTGACTTTTCACCGTGATAGATGGCGCGAATAATCCGCTCGACACCAAGGAAATACGGGAATCAAAACGTCTTGAACAGGAGATATCGCAATGTCGATTGCATGCCGCGGCGCTGACGCGCTGGTAAAGGCGTTGTCGAAGGCGGGGGTGAAGCATATCTTCACCCTGTCGGGCAACCACATCATGCCGGTGTTCGACGCCTGCATTGGCGCGGGAATCGAGTTGTTCCATACGCGCCATGAGGCGGCGGCCGTGCATATGGCGGACGCCTATGCGCGGTTGACCGGTCACGTCGGCGTGGCGTTGGTGACCGGCGGCCCCGGTCACGCGAACGCGGTTTCGGCGCTCTATACCGCTCAGATGGCCGAATCGCCCGTTTTGCTGCTTTCGGGGCATGCGCCGCACGATCAGTTGGGCATGGGTGCTTTCCAGGAAATGCGGCAGGCGGATGTCGCCGCGCCATTGGCCAAGATGGCGGCCACCGCGCAGCATCCCGATACCCTCGTTGACGAGGTGGTCCACGCGATGCGCGTCGCGCGGTCGGGACGACCAGGGCCCGTTCACTTGAGCCTTCCAGCGGACGTATTGGAGGGCGCCTCGCACATCCCCGAAGAGTTGAGCGCCGAGCGCCATTTGCCGGCCAGACAGCTTCTCGACGCCTCCACCGCGAAGCGCCTGGCCGCGAGCCTGGCCGATGCGGCGCGCCCGTTGATCCTGGTTGGCCCGGCATGCATGGGCCGGGCCGGCCGCGATCGAACCAACGCGCTCGCGGCGGCGCTTGGCGTTCCGGTAATCGGCATGGAGAGTCCCCGAGGAATCAACGATCCGAGCCTCGGCGCTTTCGCCGATGTCCTCGCACAGGCCGATCGCGTGATGTTGCTCGGCAAGCGGCTGGATTTCACGCTCGCATTCGGGCGATCGCCTGCGTTTTTGCCGGGCTGCACGTTCCTGCAGATCGACCCGGAGCCTCATGAGATTGCGCGCACCCGTCGCGCCGTGGGGAAGCGCCTGATCGGGACGGCTGTCGCGGATAGTTTCCCCGCACTCGAAATGCTGGCAGCGGTTCACGGCGACGCACGGACGGGCGATGAACGATGGGCGTGCGATGTACAGGACGCGATCGCATGGCGGCCTGAACAGTGGAGCACCGCGTCATCGTCGCTTGAAAAGCGTGTTCATCCTGTTCAGGCACTCGCGCCGTTCCAGTCTCTGCTGGACAGCCATCCCGATGCCGTTTTCATCTCCGATGGCGGAGAGTTCGGGCAATGGGCGCAGGCTTGCCTGCGCGCGCCCAATCGCGTCATCAATGGCGTTGCCGGGGCGATTGGCGCGGCGCTTCCGTTCGCGCTGGCCGCGCGCATTGCACACCCGGACGCACCGGTCGTTGCCGTAATGGGCGATGGCACCTTCGGGTTTCATGCGGCTGAAATGGAAACCGCAACGCGTTACGGGCTGCCCTTCGTCGCCGTCGTCGGCAACGATGCGCGCTGGAACGCCGAGTATCAGATCCAGTTGCGAAGCTATGGCCCCGAGCGGCTGATCGGCTGCGAACTGCTGCCCACACGCTACGATCGTGTGACCGAGGCTTTGGGTGGAATGGGCGTGTTCGTCGAGGAGACCGACGAATTGGGCGATGCGCTCAAACAGGCAGAGGCGGCACAGCGTTTAAAGCGGCCTGCATGCGTGAACATCATGATCGAAGGTGTTGCGGCTCCGTCTTTCAAGGGACTGCGCTCATAGTTGTTTTCTGCTCGACACAGTGCGCTGGCTACATCGACTCGTTTGTACGGCGTACATTCCTCTGCTGTCGCCCCGACCGTCATGCGGACGGGGCGACAGCCTCAATCCCGGCGCGCCACAGTCGAGTTTCGATTCCTGAAGCCTGACGACGCATCCCGCGCACAATTCGGCCGCCCGACAGTTCGGCGATTTCAGGTTTTCCCCGCAAGTAACGTACTAAAAAAACGTTTCATGAGCGCACCCTTATATAAATCAATAACCGGGATGTTCGATTAAAAAATCAACATGCCCTGAAGACCTATTTTTATCGTGATGCTTGCGGTCATCGATCGATTTCACGCTCCCGCTTTGATGTGCGAATTCGAAAGGCTTGTGTAATTTGATCCGCTGAATTCAGGCTGCGCACATTCAACGGCATGCGTCGAGCCTTGCCCGTGGCGGCTGTGCCATTGACGCCACGGCACTTTAATTTTGATACCACCTTTATTTCCGACGCCCTAAGATGCGGGTGTTCGATTCGCGCCTCACTAGTCGCCCGCATTCCATTTCATTATCCAATTTTAAACACTGATGATTTGCGCGATTCGCAATAATCGGCGATGGCTGATTTTTTGCCTTTGAAATCTGCACTGAAATGGAATGCGCGCGTATGGCATTGCACATTGGTGGTGCCGCCCGCCCGAATTCGATGCATTAACCCGCCACTAAATCCGGAGCTTGAAACATGAAAAAATCGCTACTCGCCGCGGCACTCTTCAGCGCATTCGCCATCCCGGCGCATGCGCAAAGCAGCGTGACCCTTTACGGCCTGATCGATACGGGCATCGTCTACACGAACAACCAGTTCGGCCACAGCAACTGGCAGATGAATAGCAGCTCCACGCAGAACACCGTGTTCGGCCTCAAGGGTTCGGAAGATCTGGGTGGCGGCCTGCATGCGGTCTTCAAGCTGGAGCAGGGCTTTCTGCTGAACAACGGCGCCCAGGCATTCTCCGGTCTCGGCTTCGGCTCCCAGGCATGGGTCGGTCTGCAAAGCGACCCGTACGGGACGGTGACGTTCGGCCGCCAGTTCGACGTGATGAACGATCTCGTGGGCCCGCTCACGGCCGGGTTCAACACGTGGGGCGGCAACCTCGCGGCGCACCCGTTCGAGAACGACAACCTCGCCGCGAACTCGGTGGTCATCAACAACTCGGTCAAATACGCAAGCCCGACCTGGTACGGCGTGACGTTCGAGACGATGTATTCGTTCAGCAACAAGGCAGGCGACTTCGCGAACAATCGCTCGTACGGCTTTGCGGTTTCGTATAGTCAGGGCCCGCTGAATCTCGCAGCCGGCTACCTGCAACTGAACAACGCCGGCAACGGCAGCGGCGCGGTCACCACCAGCGACACGAGCGCGAACTTCGTGGCGGAGCGTCAGCGTGTGTGGTCGCTCGGCGGCAACTACACGTACGGCCCGGCCACGGTGGGTCTCGTCTGGAGCCACTCGCAGATCGACAACGCGGCGGGTGTGTTCTCGTTCGGCACGGGCACGTATCTCGGCGCGAACGACGACTCGGCCGGCTCGCTCGCCGGTTCGCTGCGTCTCGACAACTTCGAAGCCAACGTGAAATACGCGCTCACGCCGGCATGGAGCGTCTCGGGTGCCTATACGTACACGCATGGCGCCTACAACGGCACGAATCCGGGCTGGAACACGGCAATGCTGCAGACCGACTACGCCCTCAGCAAGCGCACCGACTTCTATCTGGAAGCCGTGTACCAGAACGTGCACGGCGCGCCGGCCGGTTCCGTGCTCTCGCACGCGATGATCAACACGCTCTCGCCGTCGTCGACCGATACGCAGGTCGCCGTTACGGTGGGCATGCGTCACGCGTTCTAAATCCGCTCCGTGAGTTAGCACCGGCGGGTATCCCGGTCGTACGCGACGGTCGAACGTCGGGCTACATGTCGGTGCGGACCAGGCCGCCGCGAGAAGCCATCGCGGCGGCCGAATTCGTTTACCGCCGGTTCCGCGAGAACAGGGCAGGCAAGGCGCGCTTCCACAAGCGACTGATAATTCGCACCGGTCTGGTGGGGCGGATCTCGATCATCAAGATCGTTCCATGGATGGCAAACACGCTGTCGGGCTCCGCGGGACAGGCGGCCGCAAAAGGCGGAAAAAGCGGCAGCGTAATTTATTAGTATCGCGAACTAAATAGCTGCGAGTTTGCGCAAGATTGCGGCAATCATTGGCGTTATGGATTCGATTGCGTTCAACGCCAATATTTTCGCGCTCAATGCGGCAGTCGCGGCGAAGGAGATCAAGGCGCTGGTCTGGCGCGCGCTTGCGGTGTTTGAAGTTCGCTAGCAGGAAAGTGATCCGTTACCCGGCACAGTTGCGATCACGACCTGTGCGACAAAATGAAACCAAGGGAAAACACGTAGACATGCCCGGCATGTATCCGGCTTTTCACACCCTGTGCGTCGGTACGGCTAAGGAAGTTCGTGTCCGTTCTTCAATTCTCGCATCACACGTTGTGCTAGCTCTATTTAGCAACCCATTGCCGGTCGTTGCAGACTCATCCAAGGCGCTAAGATCTACGGAATGATTTCTAGTCTTTACCGGGAAAACCCGGTCTTATCAGGGTAAGCACCAGCAAAAGATACCCCTTAGCTGTCAAACCGGATGCGCTTAAGGAGTTTTAAATGAAACGGTTTTTTTCGACGGTCAAATCGAGGGTCATTCTTGTCCTCGCGATGAGTACGGTGGGCACGCTGATAATCGGCGGCTTCGGCGTACGTGAAATCGCGACCTTGAGTGATTCGTTACACGCCACCTATTCGACCATCGTCGTGCCGACGGGCCATTTGAGTACGACCGAGTCGAACCTGCTCGCCGTGCGTCTTTCGCTATGGCGCATGGTCGCGCAAAAAGACACATCAATTATTCCGTCGATTCGTGACACCTTGACCCGGGCGGAACATGAATGGAACGAATACTATCCGGCCGGCGTGACGAGCCCTGAAGAGCGCGTGGTGGCGGGCAAGCTCAACAGCGAACTCGCCGAGTACCGCGCGGATGTCGAGAAGGAACTGGCGATCCTGGCGCGCGGCGACTTCGACGGCGCTGTGGCCTGGCAGGTGAGCACGGTGCTCCCGCTCGGCGCGAACGTGACTGCCCTGTTCAGTCAGGATGCAAAGCTAAAGGCCGATCTGGCCAGGCAGGCCGATCTCGACGGTGCGGCAAAGGCCGCGCGGCTGAGATGGATTTTCGGCGCACTGCTGTTCCTCGGCGCGTTTTTTTCTGCCTGCGCGGCGCTCTATCTGACGCGTGCGATTACGCGGCCGTTGAACAGGACCGTGCGCATCGCGAGTGACATTGCACAAGGCCGCCTCGACGGCCAGATTACGGTGGACATGACGGGTGAGTTCGGGCAACTGCTCGAAGCCATGAGGACCATGAGCGATCGATTGGCCGCCACCATCCGGGGCATACGCAATAGCAGCGAATCGGTGACGGTTGCCTCCGGGCAGATTGCCGCGGGCAACCAGGACCTCTCGGCGCGCACGGACGAGCAGGCAGCGTCGCTCGAGCAGACGGCCGCGAGCATGACGGAACTCACCGAAACCGTGAAGCAGAACGCCGACAACGCCCGCCAGGCCAATGCGCTTGCTGCCAATGCGCGCGAAATGAGCGACGCGGGACACGCGGCTGTGGGCACCATGGTGACGACGATGCAGGAGATCAGCGCGGACTCCGCCAAAGTCGGGGAGATTACCGGGATGATCGAGGGCATCGCGTTCCAGACCAACATCCTGGCGCTAAATGCGGCTGTCGAAGCGGCGCGCGCCGGACAACAGGGCCGCGGCTTCGCGGTGGTCGCCGCGGAAGTGCGCGCGCTCGCGCAACGCGCTTCGGTGGCGGCCAAAGAAATCAAGGTGCTGATCGAAGCGTCCTCGGGCAAGGTGCAGCAGGGCGCCCGGCAGGCCGGCGACGTTGGCGTGACCATGGACAAGGTCATTCATGCGATTGGCCGGGTGTCCGATATCGTGGGCGAAATCTCTGCGGCCTCCGACGAACAGAGCAAGGGGATTCAGCAAGTGCATCAGGCGATCAACCAGATCGACGACGTAACCCAGCAGAATGCCGCCCTGGTGGAAGAGGCCGCCGCCGCGGCCCAGTCACTGCAGGAGCAGGCAGCGAGGATGACGTCTGACGTGCTGTTCTTCAGGCTCACGGGAGAGGTATCGTCGCCCCCGCAGCTTGCTTTGCAGTAGCACGGACAAAAGCGTGAACGACGGCGCGGCTGTTTCGCTGACTGATGAAATCCAGCACTACGCGGACAGTTCGTTTCCCGGTCCGGGGACCAACGCGTGCCTATCGAGCAACTTGCCGACGATGCGATTCTCCAGTGCAGGGTGGTTCACGTCGGGGAACCCGGGGCGCTAGTCGGTCTTGTGCGCGACACCAGAGAGATGCGCCAGCATGGCATCCCCGATTGCGCGATTGCCGCTCGCGTTCAATGCTTCGCCGGCGCCCCGGATGTCTCGCGCCGCCTCGTCCTGACCCAACTTGCTCTTCCCGATCAGCCGTGTGATATCTATCTGCACGCCGACGATCGACTTGAGCAACGTGTCGAGATAATCGCCCGGTGCATCGCCCATTTTCCAGGGCGTCGGCTGCGAAGCTTCGTGCGTGTGCGTGAGCCGCGCAACGACACCCCGCACGAATGGTTCGTCGTCGACGAACCGGATTCTTCCATGCGCATGAACGACGATGTAGTTCCACGTCGGCACCTGGCGGTGTGACTCATGCTTGCTCGGGTACCAGTTCGGCGAAACATAGGCGTCTGCGGCGCGAAATACGACAAGCACTTCGGCGTCGTCCTCCACGTCCTGCCATAGCGGATTGGCTCGCGCGATATGGGCACGCAGCGCACCGGATTCTCCGACGTCCGGTGCAAGCTCGAACGGGAGATGGTTTGCGTCGAGCCCGTTTTTGCCGTTCGTGACCAACGTTCCGAAGGGATGTCGCGCAATGCAGTCGAGCAGAATATCCGTTCGCGATTCCGCGAAAGGGGCGGGCAGATACATCGTGATTTCCTTGGCGTTAAAGGGAAATGGAACCGAAAAGCTTCGACTCGATTTCAACGCCCGGCATCGTTGATCGCAGTTCGATACTCAGGTGGTCGCCACGCTGCGTGGTCGCACTTCGGGACCCGAGGCACGAGGGAGCCGGTGATTCACTTGCGGTTGCGCTACGTCATGACGATATGCAAGGCGAAACGCAGAATGACAAAAGAAATGGGCGTTTCAAAAGCGAACGTACGGGATAGCCGGCGCGTTCAATCAATTGCATATGCCGCTCATGATGAGCGAGGAGTCTACCGTGAAAGCAAATGTTGGAACCGTCGACCGTGCCCTGCGAATTGTGGTTGGGCTGGTCTTGATTGGATTGACCGTAACAGGGCGCATTGGGGTGTGGGGCTGGATTGGCGTCGTTCCGCTCGTGACAGGAGCCGTGCGCGTCTGCCCCCTTTACAGCATGTTGGGTCTGAAGACGTGCCCAGCGCCAAAGGCCGACCCGAAGTGATTCCACTTCAGCCGGTCACGCCGTTGTCCGGCTGCTCCAGGCTGGTTGCTCCGATCGAACGCACCTACCCGCTCGTCGACGAACCCGAAAAGATCGCCAGGGCGCGCGAATCGACGGTTGCATCGTCATACGCACTGAAGTCTCGACCAGGAGGCTTCAGTGCGTATCGAAATGCCGGTCAGTGAATCCGATATCTCGATTGGAAACCCACTACGAACGAAACGTGTCGAGGCCATTTCAAGATGTCGCAGCGGCAGCTATTTAGAAATGTCGTGTTTTCAGGATCGAAAGTTTTTTCTCTGAAGGTGTTACCGCTCACCGGTTGTTGAAGGACGTGTCTGAAAAAGCAGG